>Ga0181612_143996_pt1 | contig 26922 bp, 19 predicted proteins | sample HoacroProtozoa21_FD_119630 | JGI IMG/M metagenome (GOLD analysis project Ga0181612, IMG submission 119630) | Hoatzin crop microbial communities from Cojedes, Venezuel. Combined Assembly of Gp0051906, Gp0051904, Gp0051908
CACGTCCTGCAAGCTACTCACACAGATAGCCAAATGTGAAGGCGTGAGTTCAATTTTTTCAGAATCGCCAAACACCCCTGGCCATTTCTCTTTGGCTTTCTGGAACAAAGTCTGGATGCTGCTTTTCAAGTCCTCATCGGTGTCGCCATAGTTGCGAAATTGCAAGTTTCTCGTCCTATCCCTACCACTGGCCATCTCATCATACAGCTTGGTGTAGATGAGTTTAAAGACTTCTTCAAACACATCTACTCCAGCGTTGGCAAGCACCTCGTCTTCCATTTCCTCAATAAGGCCTTTCAAGGACTTACGTTCGGTTACGAGCTTGTCTTTTGACACCAGCATGTCAATGGTCCACTGCTCTTGCAAGATATCCTTCAGCTTTTGATTTGCGGTTGGAATGTTGGGGATATCTTCAAAATAGTTAGGATCCTTGCGGTGATAGTAAGAAATCTGGTCACCATTGGTCCACACGCCGATGATGGCTCCAGTTGCATTGCAGTAGGATTTCAATTGCTCCTTACCATCTTTGAGTTTGGGCTTCTTTAGCTCAACAATGATTTGCTCACTGGTGCTGTGTTCCTTGTCAAAAATCACGATGTCCGCCCGCTTCTTTTCGCGTCCAAAGGTGATAACCCGTTCCAACTCCATGCGCGATGTAGGATAACCATAAGTGTTTATCAGCTTGTAGATGAACAACTGCCGCACCAATTCCTCTTTAGTAACCTTGATTTCCTTGTTGCGCACTTGACACTTGATGCATGGTGTCTGCTTGCCGTTTTTATCTGTTTTGGCATAAATCATGGCTTCAATGGCATGTTTCTCTTGTTCCGAAAACTGGGCCAGTTCGGTGTAATTGTCGTTGATGAGAATGTCCTTGATGAGCATCATTGTGTTGGCGTTTCATTGTTGTCAGCTCGTTTCCCATGGGCTGGCATAAGTGTATAATAAAAAGCGTGGGAACCATTAGTTTGCAGCTGATTCGGGGCTCGGCAAAGTCCACTGTAAGACTACAAACAATGCTCCCACGCCTGTGGATATATGGAAACCCATCACGGGCACACATACAATCCCAGACGTGAGCGCTATTGCCTATTATCCCTTACAGTTGAAATTTTGCCGATTTCGAATCAGGATAATATCCTAATAACGCTTCCGTTATAAACCAATATGTCTGTCAAACCATTGAGGTTGACATGCAGCAGCAATGTGCTGCCGCACTGCAAAAATACAAAGAAAAGGAATCTTCACCAAAAAATCATAAAACGATTTCTTGATAAGTTCGGAAAAAGTAGAATGAAAAGAGGCTGTTCATCCTGTTGCGCATCGATGCCGACCGCCGAGCCTACGGCTCGTGGTAGGATCGTTTCGCGGCTGCTGGGCTAGAACAGTGCCACGGCTAGGAACCACAGGGGCGGCACCAGTAGGGCGGGCAGCAGATTGAGCACGTGGCAATCCTTGATGCGCAGCAGCGACAGTCCGGACCCCGTGATGAGCAAGCCGCCAATGACGAGCAACTCTGCCATCAAAGCCTCGCTGATGGCTGAGCTCGATAGCAGGGCAATCACATAGAACATTCCTTGCCACAGTAGCAACACAGGCGCAGCCAGCAGCATCCCGATGCCGTAGGTAGAGCCAAACACGGTGCTCGTCACGAGGTCGAGTGTGGCATTGGTGAATAGCAGGGTGTTGTCGCCCTGCAAGGCACTTGCGACGGGCCCCAGCATCGATAGCGGCCCGATGCAATAGATGAGCGTCGCCGTCGCTAGTCCGTCGGCAAGTCGGGCACCGCCACTGGACTTGCCGGAACGGCGTTCGACTAGACGCTTGAAGTGCCCATCAATGTCGAGTGCCGTGCCTACCACTCCGCCTATTGCCATTGCCACGATAAACAGTACGGGATATTCCACGCGTGCCAGGTTGGTCACAACGGCATTCAGCCCGATGCCGAAGCATGCCAACCCCAGCGCATCATAAAGCACGTTCTTATATTTTTCCTTGATGCCCTTGTGCAGGGCAACGCCAACCAGCGTCCCCACCACAATGGTGCAAGTGTTGACTATCGTCCCAATCATAATATGCTCATATCACATGGTTTTGTGCCTGCAAAGGTACACAATTTTATGCGCACTCGGCAATAAAACCACAGCCTATGTGCAACAAAATAGGCAGCAGCCTGCTTGGGTCATTGCTGTGATGATGCCCATGACGGCAGTTCTGGGTCATCAGGTCAGGGCTCTGCGTTAGCTATTGCCAGCGTGCTGAGTGAATCCGGTTTTTTTGATAGAAAGGATAAAAATCTGTTTTTTCAGCTAAAAATGATTGCAGGTTTGTAAAAATGTTGTACCTTTGCGGCTGGGTAAGTCCTACACGGCCAGCTCCCTCTGAATCCCCCAGGTCTTGACCGAAGCAAGGGTAGGAGGTCGTAGCGGCGCGATGTAGCTCACTTGCCCTTTTTTTGTGCCCTTATGGCAACCACACGGGCACCTCGAAGAGGTGCACCAATGGGAAGCCCTAGGTCATCGAAGCGGAACATCGTGAAGCGTAGAGGCTTAGGGTACAGATAAATAGAGTGAAAGGTACCTTGGAGAGGTGCTTTCAAACATCCTAAGCTTAAACCTTGATGCCAATGAGCCTGAGCGGCATCTTGCAATTGAGATGCCGCCCGTGTTGATAACTGTCTGCCAAGGCGTTACTCGCCCTCGTTGTGGTGTGCCTTTGGCGCGGGGTGGTCGAGCCTGTCCTCCCACAGATAGTGTCGCGTCTCGCGGGCAATCACGCCGCTGAGCAGCAACAATGAGATTAAGTTGGGTATCGCCATCAGCGCATTCATGCAGTCGGCGGCATTCCACACGATGTCGAGGCTCATCACGCTGCCCACAAATATCATGATGATGAACAGCACGCGATAGGCAAGCATCCACCGCTCGCCCTTGAGGTACTCCACGGCTCGTTCGCCATAGTAGCACCAGCCCAAGATGGTGGTAAATGCAAAGGTGAGTAGCGCAAACGATAGCAGGGGTTTGCCGACGACGGGAATCTTGGTGAATGCCGCTTTGGTGAGCGCAGCACCGTCACTGCTGCTGATGTCGGGGTAGGCGATGACCGAGCTGACGATAACCAGACCGGTGAGGGCGCAAATGACCACAGTGTCCCAAAACGTGCCACTCGACGAAACAAGGGCTTGCCGCACGGGGTTGCGTGTCTGTGCCGCAGCTGCCACAATGGGTGCCGACCCCAAGCCCGACTCGTTGCTGAACAAGCCTCGGGCGATGCCCATGCGTGCTGCCATAATCACCGTTGTGCCCACAAAGCCACCGCCAGCAGCTTGCGGAGTGAAGGCTGACTTGCAGATGAGCTTGATGGCTGGCATCAGGAACTCGCTATTGATGCAAAGGATGTAGATGCAGCCCACCACATAAAACACTGCCATGAATGGCACCAGTGCGCTGCACACACGCGCAATGCTCTTGACACCGCCCAGCAGCACGGCAGCTGCCATCAGGCACACCACACCACCCGTGATGTAGGGTGATATGCCATAGCTCTCGTTGGCGATGGTCGAGATGGCGTTGGCTTGCACCGTGTTGCCGATGCCAAACGACGCCAGGGCGGTGAACAGGGCAAACAGCACAGCCAGCCATTTCCAGCCCAGCCCACGCTCTAGGGCATACATCGGTCCGCCTAGCATGCGCCCGTCAGGAGTCTTGACACGATATTTGATGGCTAACAGCCCCTCGCCATATTTGGTGGCGATGCCAAACACGCCTGTGAGCCAGCACCATAGCACCGCACCAGGCCCGCCCAGTGCTACGGCAGTCGCCACACCCACGATGTTGCCCGTGCCGATGGTCGCCGCCAGTGCAGTCGCCAGTGCGCCAAATTGCGACACATCGCCCGTAGAGTCGCTGTCGCGCGACACCGATAACCGGATGGCGGTAAACAGCTTGCGCTGTGGCACACGCAGGCGGAAGGTAAGGAAGATGTGAGTGCCTAGCAGCAAGATGATCATGGGCCACCCCCACAACCAGCCGCTTAATGTCGCAAAAAAGTCGTTCACTTGGTTCATCATGATGCAGATGTAGGCTTTTAGGGTGTTATCATTTTGCAAATATAGTAAAAAATTTGCGATTAAGCGAGGGCTGTGAGAATTTATTTGTTATTATTTCATGCAGATGCTTGTTAGGGCTTAAGGCTTAGGGTATAAGGCTTAAGGGGGGCTGATGTGTGGGGAGTGTGTGTTAGGCGAAAAGCACCTCGGAGAGGTGTACCATTGGGAAGCCCCAGGTTAGTGCAACGAGCATGGCGAGTGAAACAACCTGAGGTACAGGTGAATAGGACGATCGGTGCCTCGAAGAGGTGCACCCACGCTATCAAAGATTAAGGGTAAAAAAAGTATAAGGCTTAAGGTCATGTGTAGCCTTAAGCCTTATACCTTAAGCCCATTTGAATTTGTTGACAAGCCAAATGGACTACGTTATGTTGTGGGTTTACTGCTGCTGGTTTTGTTTGGCGCGTTGCAGCCACATGGCGGCACGCTTTTTGTCCTTGGCGACATATTTACCCTTTTGGTAGCATTCGCCCAGCATTTTCTGGTAGTAAGCATTGTCGTCGGCGGCACTCTCAAACCATTGTAGCGCCCGTGCGGCGTCTTTGGTGACTCCATTGCCGGTTGCCAACCGCACGCCCAGGTCCCATTTAAACGAATCGTCGTCGGCAGCGGCGCGTTCAAACCACTGCAAGGCTTTGGCGGGGTCGCGCTCCACGCCTATTCCGTTGGCATAGCACTCGCCCGTCTTCCATTGGGCAGAGCAGAAGTCGTTTTGCGCCGATGCGAGATAGCACTCAAAGCCACGTTTCAGGTTTTGCGGAATCTGGTTGCCCTCGATGTAGCGTTCTGCCAAAATCATGCGCAAGTAGTCCTCTTGCTCAGCAGCTTGCTCAAAGTATTGTATGGCACGACCAACATCTTTGGTCACGATGTCGCCATCCAGGTAGTGTTCGCCCAGTGCCCAGCGATATGACGGGTCGATGGCTGCGGCGCGTTCAAACCACTGCAGTGCCTCGGTGGTGTCTGGTGCCACGCTATAGCCATGGAGGTAAAACTCGCCGACACACCACAGCGCGACAAAGTCGTTCTGCTTGGCTGCCTGATTGTAGTATTGGAATGCGCGGGCATAGTTCTGGGGCAGATAGATGCCGTTCTCATAGCAATTGGCGATGCAGGTCAGGTATTGCACATTTTGATCAGCGGCACGGTGAAACCACTGTAACGCCTCGGTGGTATCTTGTGGCACGCCTCTGCCCAATGCGTAGCACTCGCCCACAGCCCATTGAGCCGCAGGGTCGTTCTCAGTTGTCGCTTGCTCATATAATTCTTGGCTGAACACGGGTGGCTCGTCGTGGCAATAGGCACTCGTTGCCATTGCCAGCATCATCACCGCAATTAAAAATGTACGTTTCATAAGTGTTTTCTTAATCGTGAGATTGATAAAAAATTTATATTCCGTTAGACCTGCGAGATGCACAAAAGTTACATCCCGACATTCAAAAAAAGCAACTTTTTTTCAAAAAAATGGGGCTGGAACTTGCAGTTATATGGATTTTGGCATAGAAATCTTAAAAACAAGAAACCCCGTCACGCCAATGCTTGGCGATGACGGGATTCCTCGGAGGTTAATCATTAACGTGTCGTATCGATTAAAACATCACTAAAAAGCTTGTTTCGTTATTATCGTTTTGGTCACGTCAGGGTACTGATTAGAATGTAAATTGCATGCGGGCCTGAGCCACGTGAACGTTCTTGTCGTAGGGGAGCCAGTCCTTCTGCAAGCGGTGATAGGTGTAGTCGAACATCACCTGGACGTACTTGTTGAAGCTGTAGTTCAAGCCAACGGTGTAGCTGTTGACCTTACCACCACCAACGCTGCTGCTGGCATAGGGCCAGTCTTCCATGTATCCGTTAGGATAATACTGGTCGCGACCAACGGCGTAGTATTCGCCCTCGTTCACGTCGTTGAGGCTGGTGTAGTTCCAGCGGCCAACGATTTCCAGAGCCTTGCCGTCGAGGCCACCCAGGATGCCCTCAGCACTGTTGTAGCGATAGGGGTTGCCAAAGATGAGGAAGCCTGCCTCAACGTAACCACCGTGGAAGTTGTCGCTGCGCAGGGGATTGGCTGCCAACCACCAGTCGTAGCTGCCCCAGGTGTCGATGTTGTTGTTGCTAGCCTCCCACAGGGTGTTGCTGTCGCGCTTCTTGGTGGTGTGCTTGTACAGATACTCACCACGTACAAAGAACTTGTCGTTATGATAGAGGGCTTCGGCACCGGCATCAAACACATTGTTGATCCAGGGAAGCTCGCACGACATGAACTCGTCGTCCTCATCAACATAGGTCTCCAGGCTCTGACCCAGATAGAGGGTCTTCTTGAGCACGTTGTTGTACTCCTCGCCACCACCGATGTGTGCAAAGCGCACGTTGGCACCGACGTGCAGGGTCTGATGCTCGTCGGCAATGGGACGGAATAAGTAGCGGCCAGCGACGGTCAGGCCATTGAAGCCAGCGTCAATCTTGTTGTACTGGTTCTCGGTGAACACGCCCTGATAGGCCATGAAGCGCTTGTTGTTGAACTTGTAGCTGATACCCAGCTCACGGCCTTCGCCCAGAGCATTGGTCGATCCAGGACGGCTGATGAAGTGGTAGCTGCCCAGCGAGGTATTGCGAGCCATGGAACCGGCGGGGTCGTTGTAGTAACCAGCCTTGATGGCATGCAGGTTGTTGTTATTGTCGTGGATGCTATACTGCATGAAGATGTTCTTTTGTGCGAACTTGCCGCCACCAAAACCGAAGTCGGCATAGAAGTACCAGTCCTTGTAGCTCATCGATGTGCGGATGCGGGCGTCGGTGATAGATGCGCCGCTCTGCATGGGCGTGAAGTCGGTGTGGTAGTAAGCAGCGTCGGCCATCATGCGGGCTCCAACGGTGAACTTCACTTCCTTCTCGGCATTTTCCAGTTGCAGGGTCGGGTCGGTGTCAAAGTCCTGTGCGGCCGCTGTCAGGGCAAATACAGCCAAAAATGGCATCAAAATATATTTTTTCATATTGATTATTATCGTTTTTTTATTGAGTTGCTAATCATTTAACTTGCCTCGCATCGTGAATTACATGGTGTAGCCCAGGCGATCCAGCGTACCCTTAGCATCGGGAACAGTGCTGGGAGCTTGCGAGTTGTCATACAGTTGTCCGCTGTGGAACGGGTTGGGAATCTTGCTGTTGCAACGGAAACCGTTCTCAATCAGGTAAGCCAGCGTGATCTCACTGCGGTTGGTGAACAAGCCATCCAGATAGACGGGAACGGTCTTGCTGCCGCTGAAGTTGGTGTATGCGGTCGAGGGCAGGGTGACGTTGAGCAGGTCGTCAAACATAGTGGTGTTGCCCTGGTCGTAGTAGTCGGTGTAGTAACCCATGTATTTAGCCATCTGAGCATAGCTGTCGAACGAGTAGGGGTGGTTGAGCATACCGCTCTTCTTGATCATGTAAGCCTGCCAGGGCTGGTTCATCTCAGGATAGTTGTTGGGAGCACCCGAGATAGCCGGACCCATGATGTGAGCACCATACTCCTGTCCGTAGCGGATGAAGTCGGCGTAGCCCGTGGGGGTGTCGTAAGCGATATCGGTAGCGTAAGCCGGCTCGCTAATCCACAGCAGGAAGCACATGGGCAGTTGACCCTTGAACACCTCGTAGGCGCGACGCAGAGCATCGAACGAGAAGGTTTGCAGGATGACCTTGCCGTTGGTGTTGCCCACGTTGACCTTGCCGTTCTTGTAGAAGGCGGTCTCGGTGGCAGCCTTGGTCATGATGTTCCAACCACACTCGGCGAGCACGTTGTAAACGCGAACCTCCATATCTTTGGGGTTCAGCCAGCTCTCCTTGAACTCGATATAGACGCCAGGACGGTTGCCAGTGTCCTGGGGGTCGTCAACGTAGGCGTTGTCGAAGTCATACTCCACAAAGTCCATGTACTTGGCAGCATAGCTGTAGGTCACGCTGGGGTCGTCACACTTGGCGGTCACCTTTTCGCTATTGTAAATCTGCTCCAGGGTCATGCCTTTGTATTTGTCCTTGATCTTGTAGGGCAGCACGCGGCGACCGTTCTCGTCACGTTTGAGCTTCTTACCCTCGGCAAAGGCGATCTGGTCCTGCAATGCCGATACATACAGACCATCGCTGTAGTTCACCTCGTACTGGGTGCGACCCTTGCCGTCAACCCAGGTGCTAACGCTACCATTGTTGTTGGCAACGTAGGTGCTGCGAGCCTCCTCGGGAGAATCCTCGTTGAACCAGCGACCAGCGTCGAGCATCAGCAGCTCGGCATAGTAGTAGGACATGGTGTAATAGGTGCGGAAGTCGTTCACATCGCGCTGATATTGAGCCTCGATATCTTCTTCCGAGAAGATTTGGTTACCAGCCTCGTCCACAAAGCTGCGGTAGAAGTCCTTGCGGGTGGTGGGCACATAGTCGCTGAACATGCTCTGGATGTTGGTGGTGCGCTTCAGGTTCTCGTCGTGGTTGGCGAGCACGATGCCGTCCTTGGTGGCCTGCATATCGCTCTCCAGATAGTCGGCACCCATCTCACGAGCCCAACGCCACGATGCCTCGGTCTCCTCGGGAGTCCAGAAGATGGAGCCACGGTGAGCCATCACTGCATACAGGGGCACATAGTCACGAACCTTAGCCATCGCATCCGAGATGTATGACACCTCAATCTTGCGGGCATCGGTGTTCTCGTTAGTGAACTGCTGTTCATCATCACATGATGTGAAGGTCGAGAGTGCCACTGCACTCAACAAACCTACGCGAACAAGATTTTTAAACATAATTGTAGTGTAGTATTAATGATTAATATTAGTGTGGAAAATTTTAATTATTTGTTTTCTTGAGCTTTTTCTTGCTTAACCAGATACTGCTCCTCACGATAGGTTAGACCCATGAACAGAATGGCAATGATGCAAGCGCCAATGAGCAAGATGAAGGTCCAGTCCCAGCCAGCATTCTCGGCAACATAGCCAATCACGATGTTGGCAAGCAGGGCGGTTCCCAGCACATAACCCATGAAGCCCGTCAGACCGGCAGCGGTTCCAGCTGCATTTTTGGGAGCAAGGTCAAGAGCCTGCACGCCCACCAGCATCACGGGACCGTAGATGAGGAAGCCAATGGCGATGAGGCAGCCAATCACAACGTTGATGTTGTCAAGGTTCTGCCAGTAGATGACGATGACCACAGCCACCAGTGCCATGAACAAAATGGTGGGCAACGCGCGACGACCGTGGAACACGTGGTCGCTAAGCCAGCCGCAGATGATGGTGCCAGGGATGGCAGCAATCTCGTAGGCAAAGTAAGCCCAACCGGCACTCTTGATGTCGATGCCCTTCTCGGTCAGGATGGTGGGAGCCCAGTCCAGACAGCCATAGCGCACCATGTAGATGAAGGCGTTAGCCAGCGCAATGTACCACAAGAAGCGGTTGGTGAGCACGGTCTTGAAGATTTCTTTGGTCGAGAGCACTTGCTCGCTCTTCTCGCTATAGGTCTTGGCGTAGTCGTTGCGCCACTTCTCGATAGCGGGCAAGCCACACGATTGGGGCGTGTCGCGAATCATGCAATAGGCGATGATGGCGATGAGGATAGCCACAGCGGCGGGGAAGGCAAATGTGCCAATCAGGAAGTAGTAGTCACTCTGGTTGCCATAGAACCACGAGCCAAACCACATGGCACCATAAACAGCCATGGGACCTACCAAGGCACCACCCACGTTGTGGGCGCAGTTCCAGAACGACATCCATGTGCCACGCTCCTTGATGCTGAACCAGTGGGTCATCACACGGCCACACGGAGGCCAGCCCATACCGTTAAACCAACCTACCAAGAAGTTGAGGACTGCCATCAGCACGATGGCTGCCGACTTGTGCTCGGCACCCAGCCACTGGATGGGCACAATCATGAACAGCATGGAGATGGCTGCACAAATCAAGCCCAGCGGCAAGAATTTGCGAGCGTCGCTGCGGTCGCTGATGCTTGCCATGAGGAACTTGGAGAAACCATAGGCGATGGCGTTCATCGACAGCACAACGCCCAATTCGCCCTTCTCGAAGCCAAACGGCGCCAGCATGGGGATTGCCATCGAGAAGTTCTTGCGAACAATGTAGAAGCCGGCATAGCCGATAAAGATGCCCAAGAACACCTGCCAACGCAGTTTCTTGTAACGGGCATCGGCATTGGGGCCGGTCTGCTCAGCCTTATAGGCTGGAGGAGCTAGAAAATTTGCCATAACAAATTAGTTTTATTTGGTTTATTTTATGTAGGTTTTTTTATTTGATTCCATTCAGTCGCTGTGTCGCCTCCACATCTAGTGCATCGGCAAGCACACTGATGGGGTTGAAAACGGGCAGGCCGGTTGACATCTCGATTTGCCATTTGCAAGTCTCGCAGTCGGTGGTCACGGCTTCCACGTTAGCAGCCTTGATGTCGTTAAACAATGTTGCTCCAATCTGTTGCGAACGTTCATAGTTCTCCTTCTTGAAGCCATAGGTGCCAGCAATGCCGCAGCAGTTCTGGTCTAGCACTTGCAGCTCCAGTCCTGGTATCATGCGCAGCAACTCGATGCTGTAGATGGCCCATCCCATGCGCTGCATGTGGCAGGCGGTGTGATAGGCAAGCTTGCGGTGATAGTCGCTGCGGAAGGCAAGCTTCACTTTTCCCTCATCGACCAGATTGTAAATAAATCGTGTGGCAAGCATTAATCCGTCGCGCACGTCGCTGTTGTCCAGCCCTAGCACATGGTCATACTCGTCACGCATATTATAGGTGCAGCTGCTGCTGGAGGTTAGCACGGTGCGTTGGTCCATCACCACGCTCTTGCGTATGCTGGCGAGGTTGGTCTGTGCCTGCCGACGTGCCTGTTTGTATAATCCGTTGGCAATGAGGGCGACACCACAGCACTTTTCCTTGTCAAGCAGATGCACACCATAGCCAATGGCATTCATGACAGTGACAAAATCTTTGCCCAGCTGCGGGAAGTTGTAATTGACGTAGCAGCCATGAAAATAGCTCACATGATGCTCATACTGGTCTTGATGCTGTGCAGCGTTCCGCTTAAACCAGGTGGTGAATCGTGTGCCGCTGTATGCGGGGAATGTGCGGTGCTTGTCAATCGCCATCACGCCATCCATGATAGCCTTGACTGGCTTGAGACCCAGTGTGAAATTGGTCACAGGTGCTACCAGCGTTGCCATGCTGCCCACCAGGTCGGTGTTGGCAAGCATGGTGTCGCGCAAGCTGGCACGGTGGTTGCCGCTATAGTTCATGCGTGCCTGCTGAATCACGTCGGCAATGCGTACCCCACTGGGGCAAGCCACTTCACAACGTTTGCAGTTGAGGCACAGCTTGAGGGCTTTGTCGTAGAATTTGGGATCTTTCAGTCGGTAGCGCTCGCCATCAGGCCCTGCTTGTTTGGGACCAGGATAGTCGGTGGTCACTGCTGCAACTGGGCAATAGACCGTGCAAATCGAGCATTTGGTGCATTGCTCGAAGTTGCCCTCGCTCACGCTGCATATTTGCATTTTGTCAGTCATGTCCCATTTAAAAAATCATCAATCAAATCTTATCGTCTAGTGTTCTCTCATCATTTGTCAGGTGCCTTAGCAAAGGGCTTGCTTGCTGCCAGTCGGTTGGCTACTGCCAGTGCTGTCAGCAGTGACACGCCAGTGCCGTCGCCTGCTTTTATGGAGTCGTGGCCGCTTAACACCGACCCGATGGCCCACAGGTTGCTGATGACCTGTCCGCCCTTGAGGCATCGCAGCTCACCGTCGGTCGCCACGCCATAGCCCATATAGGCTTGCTCCTCCATGAAGCCAAACTGTGACCATTTCTCGCGGTCACCGTCGGCATCCACGTCAACGCCCATCACAGGCTCATAGATGTGCTCATAGTCAGCAACGAGACCCTTGCTGATAAACGATCCCGTCGCCAGCACATAATTGTCGGCACGCAGGGGCATATCGCCTAGCTGTGAAGTGCTTACCGCTGTCACTTTTCCATCCTGAATGTCGCCCTTGATGGCGGTGTCGCCCAGCAGATAGACTCCGCCCAGCATCTGGAAGTAGTGTCGCAGCTGTGCCTGCATGCGCGAGCCCGCAACTGCCGGTGGCAAAGTGGCAACCAAGCGCATCGGCTTGTTCAGCATCGTTTGCAGTAGGGTGGTTGTGCCGTTGTCGGTCAGTTGCAGCACAGCAGGCATCAATATGGCCTCGGCGTTGCCCAGCATACCGTTCACTTGCTGTGCAATGTGCTCGAGTGCCGTGCGGCTCACCAATCGTTTGGCGATGCTGGAGGCACGCATTTCACTGGGGCTGTGGCGCAGGGCAGTGAGTTCGGGAGTCGTGAACTCGTGAACATCAACGGTCATGCCCAGTTTGCGCAAGCCGTTGGCCAGCATGGCTACCGGTTGGTCCAGGAAGCCGCGTATGCTCATCAGTGCCACATGCTGCCACGGCAATTTTGCCAAATCGTCGATACGCAAATGGTCGTTGAGCGTGAGCCAAGCGGGTTTGGCAACACCCATGGGGGTGATGCGCCAATGATTGCTGGTGGCATCGCCGCTCATGGCTATGCCGGCATCGGTGAGCAAATGGTGGGCTTGTGTGGCGAGGTCTTGAATGTGGTTGACTCCGATTTTGCAATAAGGGTGCTGGCTAGGAAGTGCCTGCAAGGCATCTAGCGGCTTTGTCACTGCCTTGCCATCGTGGTAGCCCAACAGTTCCATGGAACCTCCATTAAAATGCAATAAGCTCTGTCCGCCCGAAACGATGGTTACTCGCTGCCCGCGGCGACACAGTGCGATGCCGCATGCCAGACCACTCAGTCCGCCACCCATGATCACGGTATCTGTCCTCATTGTACGTCCTCCTTTCTGGTATCTACCACTTGATTCAGACCACACAAGCCTTCATAGATGAGGGCTGTCAGTTGTGCCTCGCGCAGGGTGTCGCCCCATGCCACGGGCCTCATGCCTTTCCATCGCTCATTCAGGAAGTCGGCAAGATCGGCTTGTGCGCGTGCAACATCGTGATTCAAGTCGCCCAGCAGAGAGGCGGCACGGCACGAGCAGAGCTTACCTTGACAGGTGCCCATGCCCACGCGCGTGCGCCGGCGCAGATTCACCAGATTGTGCACGTGCAATTCGTTGACTGCATATTTGATTTCGCCGACGGTCACGCCCTCACATTCACACACCAGGGCGTTGTCCACGTCGTCGTTGCTGGCAATGTGTGCCGCCAGTGTGCCATGACGACCAATGGCTGCACGTTGTCCAAAGCTATATTTTTTGGTTTGTTCTTTTTCGGCGTCAGTTTGCTCCTCTGAGCCAGGCAGTGGCGTGGTGGCAGTGATGCAGGGTGTGGTGTTGCCCAGCTTGCGGCAGGCAGCATCGGTCACGGTCTCTGCCATCAGGCGATAGGTCATCATTTTACCACCGGTGATGGTGAGGAATCCCGCCAAGCCGTCGCGCGTCTCGTGGTCTAGGCACACGATGCCGCGGCTGATGCTGCGTCCGCTGGGGTCGTTGTCGCTGGCGACTAATGGCCGCACGCCGGCATAAGCGCGAATGACGCGGGTCGTTGCTAGTGATGGAGCCAGTTTCACGCCCTCGCTCAGCAGCACGTCAACTTCTTGAGCCGTCACGCGCATATCGTCAACGGTCTCAATGGGCACGCGGTCGCTGGTGGTGCCGATGACGCACACGGTGTCGTCGGGGACCAAGATGTCGGCATTGGCAGGCTTGCGGCAGCGGTTGATGACCATCCGGTTCACACGGTGACCAAAGATGAGCAATGCGCCACGCGATGGGAACAAATTGACCGTCACGCCTGCCATCTGTGCAATGCCTTGACCCCAAATGCCGCTAGCGTTGATGACAAGCTTGCTGCGCACCTCGACCTGTCTGCCGTTGTGCTTATTGAGCAGCTTCACGCCCTCGACGCGGTTCTGGTTCACGATGATGCCATGCACCTCATGATAATTGAGTATCTGTGCCCCATGCAGCTTGGCGTCCAACAGGTTTGCCATTGTTAGCCTGAACGGGTCGATTGAGGCATCGGGGATGCGCACGGCACCTGTCAATTCGGGGTTGACAGCGGGCTCCAGCATGCGGGCCTCGTCGGGTGCAATGATGTCGGCACGAATGCCCGCGCGTTGGCAGGCATCAACAAAGGTCTGCTGGTATGCCAGGTCGTCCTCGGGCAGTGTGATGAACAGGCCATCGGTCTCTTCAACGCAATGGCGGGCAATGCGCCGCAGTGTCATGTTCTCCTTGATGCACTCGGTGGCACTTTCGCCGTCGGTCACGGCATAGCGGGCACCGCTATGCAGCAGACCGTGGTTGCGCCCTGTGGCTCCAGTGCTGTAATCGTTTCGCTCCACAAGCAGCACACTCAGACCTCTGAGTGCGCAGTCACGCGCCGTGCCGGCACCGGTGATGCCGCCGCCAATCACGATCACGTCATATTCCTTTTTATAAATGTCGTTCGTTACCATAGCCTTATAGCTTTTAAGGTAGCAAAGTTAATAAAAAGTCTAAACACAACACTGTTTTTTGACACCCCTCTTGTGTGGGGCTTGATTTTGGTTGATGATAAAAAATATCAAAAAGTTTCGATGCAAAGGTATAGCGTATTTTCTAATTGACAAAATTTTTTTTAAGTTTTCTTTTGAAAAAATAATCAACGAATAGTTAAATACCTGATAATTAGTATGTTGTATTTTTAATAAAAGTCAATGAAAATAATCGAAGCTCTTTTGTTTTGCGCTATTTTTGTTTCCTTTATGATAAAATCGAAATCGTATTTGTTTCGTTTTTGATATTTAATTCATTTCATTTTGCACTTTTGATTACCATTTTTTGCATCAATTTTTGCAAGTTACGCTTTTTGTACGTATCTTTGCGGCTTCGATGTACAACCAACTCATTTCGTTCTGATATGACAAAAGAACAACGTCACAACCTCATCATGGAGGCACTGATGAAACACGGGTCAGTTCAGGTCGCTGACCTCGTCAATCTGCTTAACGTGTCATCTGTGACCATTCGTAAGGACCTCACCGAGCTGGAGAAAAAAGACAAGCTGTATCGCACACACGGTCGTGCGGTCTTGATTAATCCCTATATCAACAATCGGTCGGTGAATGAAAAAGAGAAGTTGGCGTCTGATGAGAAACATGCCATCGGCAGGGCTGGTGCTGCATTGATTACGCGTGACGATAGCATCGTCATTGCATCAGGAACAACGGTTCATGCGTTGGCTCGCTGCATCAAGCCCATGCACAAACTCACCGTGGTCACAGCATCGTTGCCCGTGAGTGAAATCTTGGCTCAGAACGAAAGCATCGACATCATTCAGCTAGGCGGCATGCTTCGTCACAGCAGCTTGTCGGTGGTGGGTGAGTACAGTGAGCGCATCTTGCAGGAATGTTCGTTCAGCAAATTATATCTGGGCGTTGACGGCATCGATTTTGAATATGGCATCACGACCACCGATATGCGCGAGGCAACATTAAATCAAAAGATGATAGCTGCAGCGCACAAAACCATAGTCCTCGCCGACAGCAGCAAGTTTGGCAGGCGCGGGTTTGCAAAAATTGGTGACATGGACGTGGTGGACACGATTATCACCGACGCAGGCATCACCCCCAGCGATGCCAGTTTCCTTGAGGACATGGGCATAGACCTGATTGTGGCTCAATAAATCATTGTTGGCAGCTTGTGGCAGGCCGGGTTATGCAAGCAAAATAGAGGGGTCAGAAGGGATATCCCACCGAGAAGTGGAACTCGGCATCACGAGAAAATTTGGGATTGGTCAATGGCCAATGCTCTTGGTTTGAGGCAGGGTTGTGTGCTTTCATACCCATATCCACTCGAACCAGGAAATAGGTGAAGTCTAATCGCAGTCCCAAGCCATAAGCGGCAGCTATCTGCTCATAAAATTTGTTGAACTTGAACACACCGCCAGGCTGGTCTTCATAGTCGCGGATTGTCCAGATGTTACCGGCATCGATAAACAGTCCTAACTCCACCACCCAAAATAGCTTGGCGCGATATTCTAGGTTGACATCAAAACGGATGTCGCCGCACTGATAAATGAAGTTAGACAACGAATTGTTGCTGTTGTAGCTGCCTGGTCCCAGGGTGCGAACTCCCCAGCCGCGTACACTGTTGGCACCACCAGAGTAAAAGCGCTTTTCAAAGGGCACCACGTCACCGTTGCCGTATGGGATAGCCACGCCTGCTCCCACGTGAAATGCCAGCGACTGCCGGCGGTCGAAATAGTGCGTGATGGCATAGTCGGCATCGGCTTTGACGTATTGTGCATAACGGATGCCCAGCACTTTATAGGAATCGTCTGCCTCGGCTTTCTGACCGGTCAAGTGCGAAAAAGCATAGAGCACATTGCCCGCCGTTTCCCCGTTGAGGCGCAATGTGTACACATTGGTTTGATAGGAACGGGGGTTCAGTGCCAGCGCATTGCTTGGTGCCTTGTTGGTGTGGTAGAAGTTGTAGCCCAGGCGCATGATGAGGTGGTCCTGATAACTGTAACGCAACAGAGGGTTGGTGATTTGCTCAAAAAATGTTTCGTTAAATTTAGGCACGTTCACAAAGCTCACGTCAAACAATGTCAGCGTGTGCCGCATCTGGTTGCGGCGTTCGCTCCAAATGTACTTCCATGCCCCGCCGGCAATCACACGGGTGTACTCGGGGCGTGCCTGATAGTCAAAGTTGACGGCAAACTCGGTGGAGGCTTGAATCTTTTTCTTGAACGAACTCCTCAAAAACGGGAACAAAAATTTGGGGAATGTGATGCCCAGCTCGGTGGCATATTCGCTGTAGTTATCGTTAATCAATCCACTCAGATTGCCCGACAAGCTTTCATAGGACAGCTTGAACTTGCCGCTTAGCTGCTCAGACCCTTTGAACAGGTTGCGGTGCTCATAGTCCACCCCCACACCAAAACCCAGGTCACCCTCGCTATTGGTACCCTCAAGCGACAGCGAGACCGTTTGTGATTTGTCGGGTTGCAGCAGCAGGTAGGCATCTACCCAGATTTTACCGTCCATCTCGCCCACAGGCTGAATGTCGATGTTGATGAGCTTCAGCACATTGAGCCTGCCTAGAGCACGATAGGTGCGGTTCACGCTCTCGGCATTGTACAGGCTGTCTGGCTCTATGAGGTTGCACTCGTCAAGCACATCGGGGCGCAAGTAGCGTTCTGTGCCCTCAAACACCCTAATCTGGCGGCGCAGCAGCACGGTGTCTGCACCATAATAGTGACCGTCGCGCATCGACACAGGGTCATAGTTGGTCACATAGGTCACATTGCGCACATAAAACGGCCGGTGGGCGGTGTAGTAGGGCATGTGGTCATTAGGGTAGGGGTCACGGCTGTTGAGCGTCAGGTCCACGGCGCGTGAGTCGGCTGCGGTGTCGGCGGTGAAGGTGATATACTCCTTATTAAACGCAAAGTAGCCGTGGTTGCGCAAATTCTCGGTGATGGTTTGCCGCCAGGCATCCAGACGGTTATAGTTGAGCAGGTCACCACTGTGAATGATAAAGTTGCTGCTGTCGGCAAGAATCAGTTGCCTTAACGTGTTGTCGGGTATGTCATAGCTGATGCTGCGGATGTAATAGGGCTCGTTGAGGGTGATGTCATAGTTGACCGTCGCCTTGCGTTTGGCAGTGTCGGCATTGACGCGATAGCTCACCGTGTTGTTCATATAGCCCTGGTTAAACAGTGCCGTGTGCAGCTGTTCGGCACTAGCCAAGGTCAAGGTGCTGTCATAGAGCACGGGCGGCGTGCCCACGCGTTGAATCCAGCGATTGAACCACTTGGTGGAGTCGCGGCCCGACATGTTGTAGAGTGCCAGTTGCAACTTGAGTCCGCCCAGCACTCGGTGATTCTCGTTTTGCCGCAGGTAGTTGACCAGCGAGGTCGTCTCCACATCGTCACGCGGGTCGGTGACGTTGATGTGCACCTTGTCGAGCAGCAGCTGACCCTGTGGCACATGCTTCGTTGATGAACATGCTGCCAGCATGGCTACCAATGCAAGGGTGGTAACCATGCTGATGAGATGTTTGCTCTTGAAATGCATCACAGCAGATTCAATCACAGCCGACGAGGTTCCATATCATTTAGTCCACAAGCGCAATGTGCAACTAATCACGTTCCTGGAAGTTCGTTTGATACTTGCTCAGCACGGGATAAAAGTCGCTGCTTGAGCGCAGCTCTTGAATGTTGACGTATGGCAGCTCGTTGTGCTTGAGCTCATATAGGCTGCCATAACCCAGGTCAAGGGCTTTTTTCAGCAACTCCATTCCTTGGGTGGTGTCGCCTCGCATACCCATCAGCGCGGCGGCATAATAACAATTCTCGCCTCCAGGCAGGGCTGTCGCAGTCACACGGCGCACCCACAACTGTGCATCTGTTTCGCGACCCAGTTCGTACAGGGCAAAACCCTTGAAGTCGCACAGGCCGTCGTCAAGCTTGGTGACCGCCTCAAAATCGCGGTTGGCAGCTGTGATGTTATTTAGCTCGCGTTTAAGCAGGTAGCCTCTGGTGAGCAGGGCTTCGGCATAGTCGGGCTCGTTGGCGATGGCTGCATTCAGATAGCCCAGTGCGTCGTTGGACTTATGCTGTGCCAGCAGCAAGCGGGCTTTGGCTAGCAGCATGGGCGCATATTGCGGAGCCACAGCCGAGCATTGGTTGAGCACATCCATGGCTGCATCGTAGTTGCCTCCGGCTCCGCGGTTTAGCTCAGCCAACGACTTGACCAGATAATATTCAGGTTGCGCATGGTCCATTTGAATTGCTTTGTCTGCCATGCTGGCAGCCTCATCAAATCGTCCCAGCTCAAGCAGGCACTTGGCGGTGTTGTAGTACACGCTGTGGTTATCATACAGATTGTTGCGTGTGATGCGATTCAGCTCCTTAAGTGCTTGCCCGTAGTGTTTGTGGTCCATTGCCACGTTGGCGCGGATATAGCGCCACATGCCTGCGCTGTTGGGGGCTTGGCCGCTCACGCTCGACAGGGTGTTCATCACGACATCATAGTTGGTGTCGCTCAAGTCAAACAGCCTTTCCATGCAATCACCGCCATCGCCCACGCACATGCCTTGCACCAGCTCATAGGCTGCCGCTTCGGGTTGTCCGGTGCGGTTCAGGATGTCGGCACGGTTGCTATAAACTTGTGGCTCGGCTGGAAACAGCTTTGAGGCTTCGCTGACGTGGTCAATGGCTGCTTGCTGATTGCCTCGTGCCAGTTCCACTTGAGCCAAGCCGTACATCGCATCATAGTTCATCGGCTCGCTGCGCAAGATGGTCTTAAAGTGCTGTTCAGCGTCTTGCGTGTTGCCCATCTTCAAGTTCGCCTTGGCAAGCAGGTCGGTGCAAGCCAGTGACTTGGGGCTGATGGCTAAAGCTGCCTGCAAGTCGGTGATTTCGCTGGCATAGTTGCCCATGGCATCATAGATGCGGGCACGCAGCACATACTCGTCGAAGCGCAGCTCGTTATCACTGTCGGGCGTGCTCGCCATAGCCATATTCACATCTTCCATGGCGGCACTGTATTCACCGTTATAGTATTGCTGATGGGCACGGGCAAAGCGTGTGTTGTAGTCGCCAGGCTCTTTAGCCAGCTGCTCGTCGTACACATTCATAACTGCCTGAGTGATTTTATCTCTCAGCACGGCATCGCTGCTCTGTGCCGGAGCCGTGAGGCTGCAAGCTGCAAGCATCAGGGCTAAGACGAAATTTTTTGTCTTCATAGGTGGTCTTATATATTGATTGGTTGTTGATACAATAGACGCTAATAAAATAGTAATCAAGATTTTAGATGATTGATTTGATTGACTGCCTGGCGCAGGGTGGTTAACCGCGTGAGCAGGCCTTCAATCAGGTCAAGCCGCAACATGTTGGCACCGTCGCTTTTGGCTTGTGACGGGTCGTGGTGCGTTTCTACAAACAAGCCGTCGGCATCACAGGCTATGGCAGCCCTTGCGATGGTCTCGATTAACTCTGGCTTGCCTCCGGTCACGCCGCCGCTTTGGTTGGGCTGTTGCAGCGAGTGGGTGATGTCAACAATCACGGGCGCATATTGGCGCATCACTGGCACGCCCCTGAAATCGACTACCAGGTCTTGATAGCCAAAAGTGGTGCCTCGCTCGGTGATAGTCACCTCGTTGTTTCCTGCATCAATCACTTTCTGAACCGCAAAGCGCATGGACTCGGGCGACAGAAATTGCCCTTTCTTGATGTTGACCATGCGGCCTGTGCGGGCTGCTGCCACCAGCAGGTCGGTTTGCCGGCAAAGAAATGCGGGGATTTGCAGCACGTCAACATATTGCGCAGCCATCTCGGCTTCGCAGGACTCATGGATGTCGGTCACGACGGGTATCTGAAAGGTTTCGCCCACCTTGCGCAAGATGCGCAGGGCTTTTTCGTCACCAATGCCTGTGAAGGAGTCGATGCGCGAACGGTTGGCTTTGCGATAACTGCCCTTGAACACGTAGGGGATGTTTAGCGCAGAGGTCACTTTCAACACATGCTCGGCAATATTCATTGCCATGGCTTCGCCCTCAATCACGCACGGGCCCGCCAGCAAGAAGAAATTGTGCGTCGGTGATGACAGCAGTTCTAGTAGCATAGTTTTTTGTTATTCTTGTTGGTTGTTGTTCAATTGGTCCAACGTGTGCATCGCGGCAACTGCCATCACTGCGGCAGTCTCGGTGCGCAACCGGCTATCGCCCAGTGTCACAGGCACACAACCTGCCGCTAGTGCTGCTTGCACCTCTTGCGGACTAAAGTCGCCCTCAGGGCCGATGAGCACCAGGGTGTCGGTGCCAGGGTGGTAAGCCCTGGCTAGCGACTGCCGCTGCTCGCGTGGTAACTCAGGGTCGCAATAGGCGATGAGACGGCTGCCATTGTGCTGCTCGCGCAACAGTTGCTCGATGGGTGTCATCTCGTCGAGCTGAGGCAGCGTGGCGTGCTGTGCCTGCTTGATGGCGGCGACCATGATGTTGCGCAGCCTTTCGGTCTTGAGCACTGTACGCTCGCTGTTGTGGCAGCGCAGCGGCACGATGCGGTTAACGCCCATCTCCACACATTTTTCCACCATCCACTCTATGCGGTCCAGATGCTTGGTGGGCGCTATGCCGATAACAATCTGGTGACCCCAATGGGGTGGGGTGGCTATGGCCTGCTCGATTTGGATGGCGCACCGTTTGGGGTGTGCCATGGTGATGCGGCATTGGTAGGTCACTCCTGCACCGTCAACCACTTCCACCATATCGCCCTCGGCGAGCCGCAGCACGCGCACGCAATGCCTTGACTCATCCTCGCCCAAGGTGAGCGAGGTGGCTATGTCGGGACAATAAAAGCGGTGCATGGGTGACAGGGCTTGTGTGGTTTAATTTTTGCTGACCACTTGGTCCTCGCGCACGTGTTTATACTTAAACAGGAACATGAATGCCACTGCCACAACCAGTGCAAAGGCGGCAAAGATGTACCAGGCTGTGCTCCAGCTGGTGGGGGTGTTGCCCACCAGATAGCCTTGTTCGTTCCAGTGACACAGGTGGTTGATGATGGCACCAGCCGACAGTGTGCCGATGGTGGCACCCAGTCCGTTGGTCATGAGCATAAACAGTCCTTGGGCAGATGCCTTGATGTTGGGTTCACACTCCTTATCGACAAAGATGCCGCCCGACACGTTGAAGAAGTCGAACGCGACCCCATAGACGATGCACGACAGCACGATGAGGATGACTCCAGGGAATGCAGGATTGCCTGCGCCAAAGAAGCCAAAGCGGAACACCCATGCAAACATGGCGATGAGCATCACAATCTTGATGCCGTAGCGTTTCAGGAAGAATGGGATGAGCAAGATGCACAATGCTTCGGCAATCTGTGACAGCGATACCAGCATGGTGGCGTTGTTGGCGCCAAAGGTGTCAGCCATCGACGGGTCTGCCTTGAAGTGTGTCAGATAGGGGGTGGCATAGCCGTTGGTCACTTGCAGCGACATACCCAGCAAAGCTGAGAAGATGAAGAACATCGCCATCTTTTTGGTCTTGAACAACTTGAATGCGTTCAGACCCAGCGACTCTGCCAGCGACTGCGCCTCCTTCTTGACCAGCTTGCACTGCGGCAAGGTCATGCAGTAGAGGAACAGCATGATGCTCAAGATGCCCGACACCATAAACTGGTTGTGGGTGTATTGGAATTTGTGCTCATTCTCACCCAGCGTGAAGCCGAAACTGCCATTGTCGAGCACGGCGCAGTTGACAAACCACATGGTGGCAATGAAGCCAATGGTGCCAAACACACGAATGGGCGGAAAATCCTTCTCCGTGTCCAACCCGTTGTCTTTAAGGATGGTAAACGCAGTGGTGTTAGATAATGCCAAGGTGGGCATATAGAATGCCACGCTCAGCGTATAGATGGTGATGAATGCCGTCTTATCGGGGGTGGGATTGGTCATGCCCATATAGGCGAGCGCAATCATGGACACACCAGCCAGCAGGTGGCAGATGCCCAGCAGACGCTGTGGCTGAATGTATTTGTCGGCAATGATGCCCATCAGGGTGGGCATAAAAATCGACACGATGCCCTGGATGGCATAGAACCAAGAAATCTCGGCACCCATGCCGGCGCGGCCCAGATAGTTGCCCATGCAGGTCAGGTAAGCGCCCCACACGGCAAACTCTAGGAAGTTCATCACAATGAGTCTCAGCTTGATGTTCTTCATAAATTTAGTTTTATAGTTTTATATGTCTTGTTTCGCTTTATTCAAACGGCAAAGTTACGAAATTTCGGTGATTAATCGCAAATTGGCTGGTGATTTCACACTTTTTATGGTGTGTCTTGTTCCGGCTGTGCTTCTTCACCCTGTTGTGGCTGGTCGGTCTTGCTGGCGATGATTTTTTGAATCTCGGCAGCACGCTCATACTGCTCCCGCTCAACATATCGTTGCATGCGGCGTTCTAGTTTGTCGATGGGCAAATCCTCAAGGCGCAGGGTGCGGGGCTTGGCAGTGGAGCTTCCTGTACCGTCGTCGCGCGAGGCTACATAGCTGGTCTGCTCCACAATCTGCTGTGTGGTGTAGATGGGTGCCCCTGTGCGCAGGGCTATTGCCACGGCATCGCTGGTGCGGGCATCAATGTCCACCGTCAGTGTGCCATTGTTGAGCTGCATGAGCGAGGCAAACACGCCATCAGAAAAGTTATGGATGACCACTCGCTCAAGCTCGATGCCATAGGCATGAAACAGGCTCGTGAACAAGTCGTGTGTGAGCGGTCGTGAGGTGACGATGCGTTCTAGATACACGGCGATTGATTGCGCCTCGGCGACTCCTACCACAATGGGGATGCGGCGGGGCGTTTCCTGGCTTTCGCCGTCTGTTTCGAGCAGCAGGGCGTATGCGCCTGCCTGCACCTCGCTGCGCGTGATGCCTAGCACCTTTAGCTTGACAAGCTGATTGTTATCCATGTTGTTGACGATGAATGCATTTAATGTTTTTTTTGTGGAGATGCTATTGACCTTGTTGGGGCGTGACCACCTGATTGGCAAAGCGGCGGTTAGACCACACCACCATGTTGCCGGTGCTGTCGGCAGCGATAGTCATCACACCCAGGTCGTCGCGTGATGACATCAGGCTTTGTGTCGCCTGCTCGCCCAGCACCATGCAGGCTGTTGCCCAGGCATCGGCAGTCATGCAATCTGTTGCCGTCACCGTGACGCTGAGCAGGCTGCCAGGTTGGCTCTCGCCTGTGTGGGGATTAATGATGTGGCTCACGCGTTTCCCTCCTTGTTCATAATAGCGGCGGTAGTTACCACTTGTCGCCACACCGCCGCTGTCAACTTGCAGCACCATTGCACTGCTGTGTGCATTGGCACTGTCGCCGTCAAGAGGCATGTCAACAGACACCTGCCATGCCGTGCCGCGCTTGTTCACGCCACACGCGGCAACCTCACCGCCTATCTCAACCAGCCAGTTGCTAACGCCGTGCCGTGCAAACAGGCGTCCTATCTCGTCACAGGCAAGCCCCTTGGCAATGGAGCTGAAGTCGAGCTGTGTGCGGATGTCTTGTTTGACCAGGCTATCACCGCGCAGGGCAACTTTGTAAAAACCCACGAAACCAAGAATGCTGTCTAGCTGCAATCGAGTGGGCATGCTACCGCTCTTGTAGCCAAACCCCCACGCGTTGACCAGCGGCATCACCGTGGGGTCAAAGGCTCCGTTGCTCTCGCGCCATACGGTCACCGATGCCTGATATAGCCGCTTCAACAGACTGTCGGCACGGCAGCCCGCCCCCTGGTTGAAAGCACTGATGAGCGATGCGCCGTTAAAGGGCGACACACTCATGTCCACTGTGTTGAATATCAACTGGATGCTGTCGTCAAGGTCATGGCGAGCCTCATAGGTGATGTGATATTCGGTGGTCCATACCACCCCTTGGCTGGTGTAGAAGCGTTTGCGTCCAGGCATCAGCAGCATGCCGGCTACCATCACCACTAGGGCGACGAGCACCAGTGCATAACGTGTGTGATTGTTGTCCATGCGTGTTTTTTTTGTCGTTGCCTAGGCGTTAGCCATTGTAGTCGTGCAGCAACATCCCGTTGGCAACTTCGGCAGCCTTATCGCTCCCCACGCTATGGGCGACAATGGTTAGGGCAAATGCAGCTGCTGCGGCAGGACCGTTACCTGTCACAATGTTGCCGTCAGTTGCCACTTGACCACTTTCCCAAATAGCGTCGGGCACAGTACGCTCCATGCCCGGATAGCACACGGCATGCCGCCCGCTAATCAGGCCTAGTTGGCCTAGCACCACTGCTGGTGAGGCACAGATGGCAGCGATGTTGCCGCCTTGTTGGTTTTGGTTGGTAAGAGCCTCGCAAACGCCCTGATGTGCAACTAGGTTGGGTGCTCCTGGTATGCCCCCTGGCAAGATGAGCCACAGGGCTTGCTCATAATCGTTGTCGTCAAACAAGCTGTCGGCAAGCACGGTCACGCCATGCGCGCCCGTCACCTCTAGCGACTCGTTAATCGATACTGTTGTTACAGGCATCCCTGCCCGCCTCATCACGTCAACGCAGGTCAGTGCCTCAACTTCTTCAAAGCCGTCGGCTAGGAATAGATAAGATGTGTTCATTGCTCAGCAGTGTTTTTTTAAAAAAAAGTTCTTATTATTTACACCACGAAGTTACGCAATTCTTGGCTAAAATCGGCTCTAGAATGCCAAAAAATGGGATTTTTTTAAAAAAAATCATTTTTTTGTTTGGCGGTTTCAAAAAAAGCAGTACCTTTGCATCGCTTTAGGGCGGTTAGCGCAGTTGGTTTAGAGCATCTGCCTTACAAGCAGAGGGTCGGGGGTTCGAATCCCTCACCGCCCACTAAGCTGCGGATCTCGATAACGAGGTCCGCTTTTTTTGCGCCCTTGTGCCATGATTTAATGGTGCACCGCTCAAAAAAAGAATAAAAAAATTGATTGTCTTGCAATAATCAAGAGAAAATATTATTTTTGTGCCGATGAAGGCGAATGTGATATTAATAGTAATAATATGCATGGTGTTGTCATGCAGCGTGTTGGTGTCGTCGTGCGAACATGGCACCCGCGGCGCAGACTACAACCTGACTTGCCGTTTGGACAGCTTTTTGCATAAGGACAGTGTCACCTTGCTTGTTCTAGAGGACGCATACAACAAACTGCGGGTGTGCGGGTCGGCAACCAGCGGCGACGGCGTGTTTGTCTTTTCGGGTCAAATCGACGGGCCTCATGCTGCCCTGTTGCGCTTTGATAACGACTCAACCACGCCTTTCTATTTTGTCCTCGAGCCTGGCACCACGAGCATGACTCTGGGCACTGACCACTGGCGGGTTTCGGGCAGTCCCCTTAGCCAGGTTTACCAGTCGATGGTGGCTCAGCGGCATGATATCATGACGCAGCGTGCCGAGGTGTGGAAGCAATATCTGGTCAAGGTGAACGACTCTACCCTCAAGCGCGGCACTGAGCAGAGCCTGGTTGAGCGTGACAGCGTGTTGAACGACTCGTTGCAAAACCTGATGGTGCAGTGGATGAATCGTGACGATGCAGTTGGGATCATAATCAGGCAGCGATTCGCCTCAACACTCGACACGCCGCACCAGCGGCAACTCAAATGACGCGTTATATATATAATATAATAATGTGTATCAACTAAGCTGAAATGACACCTATGGAGGGAATTCTAAGGCATAAAAAGGTAAAAAAATGGTCTATTTGTCGAACTTATGCACTTTTTTGTCTATTTTTTTCTCTTAATGGATGTTAAATTTTGGTGATATAAAAAAAATGTATTACTTTTGCCAAAAATTTTTAATCTAAATAGTAAGTATAGTGTTTAATAAATTAATCTAACGATGAAAAAGATTATTTTGACTCTTGCCCTTTTGCTGGGCGTAGTAGCCGCTCAGGCCGAGAGCCTCGAGGCTAGCAAATTTACTGACAACTGGTCAATCACCCTCAAGGGTGGTGGCGTTGCTCCTTTCCAGCGTTACGCTGTGTTCAAAAATGCCCGTGGCATCTTTGGTGTCGAGCTGCGCAAGCAGATCACTCCGGTCTTTGGTCTGGGTGCTGAAGGCGAGTGGACTATCAACACCACTAGCTGGACCGATCCTCGTTCGTGGTGGGGTCCCAAGAACAGCAACATTATCGACCATCAGCAGGTTGGTATGTTTGGTGCGTTTAACTTGAGCAACCTGTTCGCAGGCTACAAGGGCGCTCCTCGTTTCTTTGAGCTTGAGGCTCTGTATGGTGGTGGCTGGTTCCACGCTTATCATCGTGGTGAGTC
>Ga0181612_132261_pt1 | contig 26920 bp, 22 predicted proteins | sample HoacroProtozoa21_FD_119630 | JGI IMG/M metagenome (GOLD analysis project Ga0181612, IMG submission 119630) | Hoatzin crop microbial communities from Cojedes, Venezuel. Combined Assembly of Gp0051906, Gp0051904, Gp0051908
AAAAGGCTGACCCGGAAATTCCCCGAAGGTTTTAAAAAAAAAAAACCCGCCCGGCTGCAGCCGATGCTGCAGGCCGGGCGTTTCACATTCACTCGGGGTTCCGTACGGAGCCTTTATTTTTTGGTTGTCAGCTGTTTTTTGATCTTCAGGATATTCTTGTTGTCCTCATACATATAGGACACTTCGTCCATGGTCTTTTTGACCATATAGATTCCGAGACCGCCGATCTCTCTTTCCTCGGCACCAAGTTCCACATCCGGGTCCTCCTTTTCCAGCGGATTGAACGGAATGCCGCTGTCAAGGAAGTGCATGATCATGGTGGGAGGATCCTGATCGTCAAAGTCCATGGCGATCTGAACCTTTCCGTCGCCTTCCGGATACCCGTACTGTGCGATATTGACGAAGATCTCCTCGGCGGCCACCTGGATCTGCATCAGCGGTGCCGGAGGGCAGTCGTGCTTTTCCAGTTCCGTCTCGATATAGCTCTGAAGCTGAGGAAGATTTTCCACCTTCGTATCCAGCACGATCTTGGAGGAATCCGAATCCTGTCCTTTCCACACCAGACCCACCATGGTAATGTCATCAAACTGCGGGGCCTTGCCCACAAACTCGTCGATGCGCTCCCGAACATCCTTCATGAACACGATCGGGGCCAGACCCTCATGCTCATTGAGTGCTGCGATCATCCGGTCTGTTCCGAACAGCTCCTGATCTGAATTGGTGGCCTCGGCCACGCCGTCGGTGTAGACGAAGAAACCTCCGCCTTTTTCCAGCTGGATCTCATAGTCTTTATATCTTGCACCCTCCATGCCGGCCAGCACAAAGCCGTGTTTGTCTTTCAGCAGTTCAAAATGTCCGGCGGCATCCCGGACCGCTGGGAACTCGTGACCGGCGTTGGCCGCCGTCACCTTGCCCGTAGACAGTTCCAGGATCCCAAGCCATACGGTAACGAACATCTCCGCTTCGTTGCCTTCGCACAGCTGATTGTTCACGTCCGCCAGGATCTCCGACGGTGTGCCGCCCTGCATGGTCCGGTTTTTCAGCAGGGTCTTGGAAATGACCATGAACAGTGCCGCGGGAACGCCCTTGCCGGAAACGTCCGCGATCACGAAAGCCAGATGGTCGTCATCTACCAGGAAGAAATCGTAGAAGTCGCCGCCGACTTCCTTGGCCGGATTCATCGTGGCATAGATATCCACCTCGGCCTTGTCCGGGAACGGCGGGAAGATCCGCGGCAGCATGTCCGCCTGGATCTGCGTCGCCACGTTCAGTTCGTTGCTGATCCGCTCGTTTTCGCCGATGATCTTCCGGAAGCTGTCCATGAACATCTTCATGTTGTCCTGAGTCCGGTTGAAACTCAGCGCCAGCGTACCGATCTCATCCCGGGTCTCCACGGGAAGCTTCTTGTCAAAGTCTCCGGCACCGATCTTCAGAACGCCTCTTGTAAGATTCTTGATGGGCTCCGCCACCACGCGGGCCACTCTGTAAGCGATGTAGGCGGCCAGAAGACTCAGCAGCAGGAAGACCAGAAGATCGATCCACAGATACCGCTTCGTCATCTGCTTCATCTCGTCCGAAGCGGTACTGATGATGGACTTCGTTTCGGATTCCAGTGTCGAGATCTGCTCGAAGATCTCCTCCTCATTGACGGCCGTGCAGAAGATCCATCCCGTCACCGGAACGTCCTCGCTGGCCATGTAGTAGGATTTTCCGTCCAGCACGGCGAAAAAGGCGCTGTCGTCTTCGTCCGTCAGTGCGGCCCGGACGGTGTCCGCATCCTCGAAATGCGCATCAAATGACGGATCGAAGCCGTCTGTATACAGATCCTTGTAGGCGATCAGATCGAGATTTTCGCCCAGCAGCATACTGATCCCGGAATCCCCGAGGCCGTCGGCCAGGACCTGCTCCTGGAGGCTCTCCAGCGTGATATCCACGCCCAGAACACCTTTGATCTCGCCGTCGGGTCCCTTTACGGCTTTCGCCGCGGTAACGGTGGCTTCTCCCTGATAATCGATATAGGTACCGGTCCACACCACCTCGTCGGGATCGGCCGCCGCCAGCTTGTACCATTCTCTCTGTCTGGCATCATAGCTCTCATCGTAGCTGCCTCGGTCCGTATATTTAAAATACAGTCCGCTCTCGCTTCCGTAGAACAGCTGTTCAAGCTCATCGCTGAACTGCATGGCCTCTTCAAACAAGGTTCCCAGCGCAGAGACCGCTTTGAGTTCTTCCGACAGTTCCTCGGTAAGCTCTCCGCCTCCGCAGATCATATAGCCTAATGCATACTCTCCGTCCTTCGTTTCGGAAAGCGGGGTGATCTGTCTGGAGTCATCGATATAGCTTTCCGGGTCGGCATAGATCTCCTCCGCCCTGTCTGCACGCACTTCGACCACATTCTTTATATTTTCCAGCCGCATGTTCGTGGCCTCCGCCTGCACGGTGGCAATGGCCTTGACGGCTTTTTTCGCCTGGTCCAGCAGCGCATTCTCGTCGGCATCCTTGGCATTCTCGTAGACCTCGTCGTAGGTGCTGTTCTGGTACTTTACCAGCCGGGCCATCTGAATGCCCGCCAGAAGGAAGGCCAGCACCATGACGATCATGGCCACCTGGAGCATGGAAGTAATAAGCTTGTTGGTCAGGGTCTTATTCTGAAATTTATGAAGCTGATCTCTCATACGGTCCGCTCCTTTCCCCAGAAGAACACCGCGACCGTCCCGACGCCGGTATGGGAGCCGATAGTGGCTCCGATGCCGCTGATCCGGATCTCCCCGGCTTCGGGGAAGGCTTCCTCGACCATCTTTTCAAGCTTCTGAGCATCCTCCGGGCAGGCCGAATGGGTGATGAATATCTTCTCTCTGTAGGCGCTTCGGTTGTCTGCCAGACGCTTCATGGTCTCCATGGTCACCCGAAACACCTTGTCCTTGGTGCGCACATTCTTTTTGGGTACCAGTTCTCCCCAGGAATTGACTTCCATCAGCGGGCAGATCTCCAGTCTTTCCGCGAAGTTTCCTGCGTTCTTGGAGATCTTTCCGGACCGGATGAAATGGGACAGATCCGAAGAGAAGAACAGATGGTTGACTTTCAGCCTGCTGTTTTCGATCCAGTCCGCCAGTTCCTCCATTTCCATCCCTTCGTCGCGAAGCTGCGCCGCCTTGTCCATCAGCAGTCCGATGCCTCCGGAAGCGCACAGGGAGTCGATGACGCGGATTCGGCAGTCCGGATAAACGGCCCTCAGAATGATCATCGCGCCGCTGGCCCTCGTAAAGGCGTCACTGATGCCGGAAGACAGCGCCACATGAATGACGCCGAGTCCCTTCTCGATGAAAGCCTTAAAGTAATCGATATACTCTTCCACCGTGGACGCGGACGTCGCCGTCTCCGCTCCCTCTTTCATTTTTGCGTAAAACGCCTCCGGATCGAAGGTGTCCGGATGCTCCTGGCACTGTATGCCGTTGATGCTGTAGTTAAACGGCATCACCTTCAGATCCAGCTTTTTGTACTGCTCTGCATCCAGATCTGCCGTGGTGCAGCAGGAGAGTACGTAATCTGCCATTGATTTCCCTTTCCATACTGACGGGGCTTTACTTCTTTTTATGTCTCGTCAGGCTTTGTCTTTCGTTTATCTTCCCGGATTTAAATCCTGTTTTTTCTATTCACTGACGGAAAGTTCAAAGTAGTCGCTTTCCGCCTCCTGAAGCCGGTAGATCAGCTCGCGGTCCAGCATGCTGCAGCGTTCGATGAAATCCGCCTCCAGCTCCGCGTTGATGACCGGGACACCGTCCACCGTTTCCAGTTCCCTTTTCATTTTCGGATCGATGCGGATGTCCGGATCGTTCTGAAGCCCCACCCGGCACAGATATTCTTCTTCCACATCGCAGAACTCCATGGCCTGTGAGACCGAGCATCCCGTCTTCTCTTTCAGAAATTTTATAAGATCATCGTAGTCGAAGGTAAAGGAATCCATGTTTCCCCTTTCTCCTGTTCTCTGCCCGTACTATGCTTCAGTCCCGGAAGTTATGCTCCGGCATCGTCGACCAGATCATTCTCCCCTGCGTCTCCCGGTACTCCTCCGCCGCGTAGACCGTCTGAGTCCCTTCTTTCGTGTCCGAGGCGAAGTTCTTCCCCGGCGCCGTGGACCAGATCATCCTTCCGCCGGACTCGCGAAGCTCTTCACCGGTGCGGTCCGATTCGAAGGGCTGCCGATTTCTTATGTTTTCCCGCGCTGAGGAGAACTGTTCCCGAAGAGACCTCTGCTCCGGTCTTTCCGTCCCATCCGGGTTCCAGTTCACGGCTTTCACAAGGACCAGAAGGCCCAGTGCCGCCGCGATCAGAAGCAGGATCATGGCCGTAAGATCCCCGAACAGGGCAAAAAACATGAACGCGCAGAACAGGCAGAACATCACTGCCCATACGATAAAGATCAACCGCAGATACTGCATGGCGCTTTCCTTTCTCTCACCGGCATTTTTCATCGATCGTCTAAAGTACATTGGATCTTTTTTTATAATACCATAGAAACGCCGGGAAACTCCATCCTATTCTTCCGCAATTTGTATTTTAATTCCGCAGTGTTCGCTTTTCGTCCGCCGCAGCTCGCTTTCCGAGGGGCAAAACAAAAATAGAGGGACGGTTGAGCGGTCCGTCCCTCGACTGGCTGTCTAAAACAAAGAAATGTTTTTTCTTATGAAGGAAAATGAAAAATGCATAATTATGGACAGGTTTCAATCCTACAGCCGTCAGATCAAAATCCAGTTCCCCTTTGCAGGACCTGATCTCCTTCGAGAGATTTCTTCTCAGGTGATTTTATTATAGGATAGCCGTCGTATCAAAACCGAATCGAAATTCTGTCCGACTCACTTCGCGGTCCAGCTGTTTGTGGTCAGCGGGCTTCCCAGCACGGAGTTTCTCTCCGTGGCGGAAAGGATCAGGGTGCCGTCCGAGGTGACAAAGGTGCCGGCACCGTAGCGGAAATGAACTCCCAGCAGGAGTGGGGCCCCTCCGAGGCTCGTCATCTGGATGCTGTCGAGTTCTTCTCCGAAGCTCCAGTTTTTCGTATCCAGCTGATACAGGCAGGCGTAATCCTCAAACTGGGCTCCGCTGTCCGTTTCGGGAGAATACAGCCCGATCATATAGATGTCGTTGGTCCCCGTTTCCGTGACCAGGCCGAAGCCCTGGAAGTCCTTGCTGATCCTGGTGCAGCCGAGCTGTTCGAACTCGGCGTTCTCCAGCCCGTTGTCCGCCGAGGCGCGGAAGATATAGTAATCGCTCTTGGAGCCGTGCAGATGGGCCACCACCAGCACATACCAGGTCTTCCCGTTTGCATCTTCATAAGAGGTGATCCCGACGGCGCCCGCCTTATGGTCGAGAGCCATGTCAAAATTCTCCACTCTTCTCAGTTCCTCGGTCCCCAGCGATCTCAGATCGTAGAGGTTCACATGCGAAGAGGATTCCTCCTCGTTGGGCACCACCAGATAGTCGCCCAGGATCGCGATCCCGCCGGGATGCTGCCATCCGTTCAGATAGGTCTTATAGCCCGTCTTTTTAATTCCGGAGGTCGTTCCCGCGACGATATGCGCATAGGAAGCCGTCTCCACGCTGTGGGTGATCACCGAATACCGCTGGCCGTCCGCATCGTCGTACAATGCATATCCCTGAATATGATTATAGGTGGGATCATAGGATCCGGGGAATCCCAGCAGCGACTTTACGGTGCCGTAGGTCTTGAGTTTGGCGAAGGTCTCCTGCACATTGCTGACGGTATTGGCCGTTGTGCGGGCCGTCTCCACTTTTACTGCGGAAGAAAGGTATACAAAATTCGTAAGATTCCCGCTGAGGAAGGAGGCGTAGACGGTATTTCCGCTGCTGTCTTCTCCCGTCAGAAGGACCGTATCCGCCCCGTCGCTGTCCTTGGTGTGCTGGCCGGTCTTCTGTCCGAACCACCATCTCGTTGTCATTGAAGTCGTGGTCTCCTGCGCCATCGCGACATCTTTAAAGGTCACGTCTTCCCCGGAGGGATAGTCCTCCGTCGTGATGTTCAGCACCAGATCTCCCAGGAAAGCGAAATCCAGCTTGTCCGCCGTCTCGTCAAAGGTGGTGCGGTCTCCGGTGATCCCGGGATCGTTGTATCCGGACACCAGCGCATTGAACCAGTCCGCGGTCTCCGAGGAGCTTTCCCGGTTCAGATTGAACGTGAACTTCCGGTCCTTCAGCGTATAACTGTGCCCGGCCGTGTTTTCTCCGTTGGGATCCTGGCTGTCCGAAAAACAGACATCGGAAGTCGTGTAGCTGCCGCTGTTGACCGTCACGCCGGAGCCGCCTACAAGATAGACGGCATTCGACTCGGTGGCCACGGTCTGGGCGGCGCTCTCCGACGGTTCTGCGGGAGTTTTACTTTCCGCGGGCTCTGTCTGCTGAGGGACGATATCCTTTGTATATTTGTACAGCATAACCGCGAGCTCCGCTCTCGTCAGCACGCCCTTCGGCACCAGGACCTTTTCGGAAGAAGACCGGCTGTCCATCAGGCCCACCGCCACGGCCCACTTCATCGCGCTGACCGCGTAATCGGAAATGTCCGAGGCATCCTTATAGCCCGACAGGTCGGAGGCCTGATTCGCCTCCTGTCCGTCGATGTTTCTGGCATAGGCCGAAAAGATAACGGCAGTCTGCTGTCTGGTCACTTCCTGATCCGGGCGGAAGGTCCGGTCAGGGCTTTTTCCGTAACCGGCCACCACTCCGTTCCGGTCGGCCCAGTTCACGGCGTTTTTATACCACCCTGCGGTAAGATCGGAAAAATCCGAAGATGCGTCGATCTTCGGTTTGCCGGCCAGGGCATACAGGGTCTGCACCAGCTGCGCTCTGGTCACCGTGGTATTCGGCTCAAAGGTATCCGAAGACATGCCGGCCATCAGTCCGTGGTCCACCACGTAATCGATGTACGGCACATACCAGGCGCTTTGATCCACATCGCCGAATTTTGCACTGCTTCCCGTTGTTTCCGGCTTTGCGGCCGCTGCGGGCATCGCCAGAACGGAAAAGAGAAGACACAGGCTCATCAGCCATGCGAAAGTCTTTTTTCTCTGCATTGCACTCCACTCCAATTTAATCTTTTCGTTGATTTAAGATAGACAACTGTATCATACCTGCGTAACAAAAGCGTATCATCTTCAACGGATACGATTCGATAGTGCGGAGCGCCGATCGCATAAAAAAATAAAAAAGCCGGACCTGAGTCCGGCTTTCCACGCAGACAGCATCTTCCGTTCGGAAGTTCCCCCTGCTGTCGCGTCTCCCCTAATGGCTCTATTATAACGTTTTTGATTCAAAAAACAATGGCAAGGATTTCCATCTTTTACCTTCTGCCGGTGCACTTACGCACTGCCCTGCTGCAGCTGTGTCACCTGTTCGTCGTATTCCGACTGATACACAGCCTTCATGGTTTCAACAACCGTCTGATACACGCATTCGGAATAGGCGATCTTTCCCTCCTCCGTCAGATGCAGTCCGTCGCCGCCGAAATATTCGGGATGTCCCTGAGAATAGGTCGCCCAGTCAATGACATGGAAATTGGCCACTTTTTCCGCGTATTCCCACATAGTGTGGTTTACGTTCACGGAAGAGTCGTTGGTGACCGTCATCCAGAACACTTCCCGGTCTCCGCACAGTTCGATGATCTGATTTCGTACGTCGTCCGTACAGTCTCCGTTGGCGCCCAGCGCCAGGATCACGGCCTCCCCGCCGATCCCCTGCTCATTGAGGGACTGGAGGATCCCCGGCACGACATAGGCCGTCCGGCTGATCTCCGCATCAAAATAGCTGTCGGGGAATTTCGTGTACAGCTGATCCACGGCTCCCAGCATCACGGAATCTCCGATGCCCACGACCTGGATGTTTTCAAGGTTCTGCAGCTTCTGCTCCAGTTCCTGCTGCTTTTCCTGAAGCTGCGCCTGTTTTTCACGGTATTCCTGCTGTTTCTGCTCCATCATCGTCTGATTCTGTGCCATCTGCTCTTTCAGAGCGTTGATCTCTTCCGTATTGCTGCTGGCCGACAGATACTGATATCCGCCGAAGCAGACAAAAAGCGCAAGCAGGATGCTGAAGGTCCCCACCGCGAGTTTTTTCGGTTCAAACCGGTCGCCTTCCGAAAACCAGTTCATGCACCGGTGAAGGACGACGGACAGCACAATGACCGCGGCGATCAGAACGCAGGACCACCAGAAGCCCCGCAGCCCCAGCCGCTGGAACAGATAGATCACCGGATACTGCCACAGATAGATCTCATAGGTGGGTCCGCAGCAGCGGTGAAGGATCCCGGCGGTCTTGCTCTCCGCGGTATCCTGGCGCGCCCAGGAGATGATCCGGCAGGCGGCAAGGCTGCATAGGACCATTCCGATGATCCATCCCGGGCCTTCCGCCGAGACGAAAATGAACATCAGAACACAGAGGATGCAGTAGGCCGCAAACAGCGGACGGGCCACTTCCCGGGCATTGAAGTCCCTGCCGATCAGGGAAAAGCCGTATCCGTGACAGAAGCCGATGGTCACACCGAAAAACAGAGAGAACAGACGGGTATCCGTTCCGTAATAGACCCGCAGGATCGGATGCGTCAGGGCCATGACCAGAAAGTATACCGTCAGTGCCGCCGTTACGCCCGTCAGGATCCCGCAGAGTTTTTTCTCACCGAGGGCTTCTCCTGCTTTTCTGAGTCCCAGATACAAAAACGGAAACACCAGATCGAACTGCATCAGGATCGCGATGTACCACAGATGCAGGAAGGGCGTACTGATCTGTCGTGTGAAATAATCCGAATTCATTTTGATCTGCCAGAAGTTGTTGTAGCCCAGAAGAACGGAAGTGGTCTCCGGCTTCAGGGAACCCCACCGCAGATTTTCGAACAGGGACAGCGCTCCCACCGTGATCAGCACCACGAACAGCAGCGGCAGATACAGGCGCATGAACTTTCCGACGTAATAGTCCTTCCAGGAGAATCTATCCTTTTTGAAGGCCGAGACGCAGCTCAGGTAGGCACTGAGCACAAAGAACACACAGACTGCCAGGTAACCGCCCGGCAGAAAGCCCATATGATAAAACAGGATCGCCGCACAGGACAGCAGCCTGAGGACATCCAGTCCGTATATAAAATTTTTTTGAACTGTCGATTCCATAGATATTTTTCCTTTGAGGGGATTGCCACAGTATTCTACACCACGAAAGAGAAGAAATAAAGAGGGGCGCTCCCCTCTTTTCCATATCTTTTTCTGAATGGAATACTTTCTCCGAATATGTTACAGTAGAGATGCCCCCGCGGGGGACACAGCCTGTCAAAAAGGAGAAAACGCCATGAGTTCAGCGATCAGCAAGATCACCTATACCGCCGTTATGACGGATCCCGTTTCGGGTTCCGTGCTTCTGGACATGGTCTACTACATCCTCCGGGAGGGAATTGTCGGGATGCACCGGGCGGTCGGCGGCACCACGATTCCCGACGGGGACCGGGAGATCGAGGTTCCGAAGGAAAACGTCGAAAGATTTTTTGATTCCGTCGAAAGCCTGGTTCGCGGAGACTATGAAGAAAGGCCTTCCGAGGACGAATGCATACACACCGTGATCCTCGATTACGACGACGGAAGATCCGAACAGTTTCCGGGGTATATTTACGGAGAAGACAAGGTGCTGTCTTTGAGAGATCTTATCTATCAGTTCATCTGTGAACATATCCACCCCGACTGATCAGCCATACAAAAAACAAGGGAGGCATCTTGAAGATGTCTCCCTTGTTTCAGGTCTATATGAGTTTGATTATTTTACGATATTCGCGTCGTAGGCTTTGAGAATGACCGCAATCTGCGCTCTGGTGGATACGCCCTGCGGCTCCAGACCCTGATCGGTTCCGGCGATCATGCTGTGACCGACGGCCCAGGACATGGCGTTTTCCGCATAATCGCTGGTATCGTCCGCATCGCTGAAAGCGGACAGATCACCGCTGGCTTCGGTGTCGTATCCCTTATAGCTTGTGTAGGCATACAGGATCGTTGCCAGTTCTTCTCTGGTCAGAGACTGATCCGGTTTGAAGGTTCCGTCCGGGTAGCCTGCCACGATACCGTTGTCCGCAGCCCAGCTCACGGCGTCTGCATACCATGCATCCGCATCCACATCGCTGAAGTCGGCATCATCCGCATCCGGTCTGCCCTCTTTGGCATACAGGATCTGTACCAGCTGTGCTCTTGTCACATCGGTATCCGGCTCAAAGGTCGTGTCGGATGTTCCTACCATATATCCTTTTTCCAGTGCATAGTCCACTCCTTCGTGGTACCAGGAATCTTCGCTGGTGTCCACATCGGCAAACTTTGCGCTGGGGCAGACTGCGCTGTGGTCTTCTTCGGTGCTGTCATCCGGGGTATCGGTCTCTTCCTCTTCGACGGCTTCCTTGAATGCATCAAGAATCTTGTCCATCAGTTCGGAAAGATCGCTGTCGGTAAGATCGGACAGATCCAGGTCCTCCAGATCGAGGTCCAGTTCTTCCATGGCTTCATCCAGTGCGTCTTTCAGCTGGTCGAGCAGGCTATCCTCGTCTTCTTCGGAAAGATCCGGCAGATCCAGTTCGTCGAGAGCATCTTCCAGTGCGCTCTTGATGGTATCGATCAGGGAATCCTCATCCGTTGCATCGGAAAGATCCAGATCCTGCAGCGCCTCTTCCAGGCTGTCCAGGATCTCCGACAGATCCGTATCGGTCAGATTCGAAAGGTCCAGATTCTCAAAGGCTTCTTCCAGAGATTCCGTCAGAGAGGACAGATCCAGATCTTCCAGACTCTCTGCTGCGGTATCCAGAGCACTTTCTGATTCCGATTCCGCCGCATAAGCCGGTACAAGGACCAGGCTCAGTGCCAGAACCAGAGCCAGAAGCATGCTTAATGATTTCTTTTTCATATGGTTACCTCCGTTTAAACTATTGGTCTACACATATATAGTCCCCGAACCTTAAATAAACTTAAAATTCGTTTTCGTTCGGCCACGGAGTTCCCATGAAAACGGTTATTCAGTTCTTTTTCTTCCACTTGAGAAGCAGTGCGGAATTGATGATGACGAAGACCGATCCCGCGTTATGGACCAGCGCACCCACCACGGGATTCAGGATCCCCGTGATCGCAAGAACGATGGCCACAAAGTTCAGCGTCATGGAAAAGGTGAGGTTCCCGCGGATGGTTCTCATCATTCTTTTGGACAGCCTCAGCAGATGGGGCAGTTCCTTGATGTCGTCATCCACCAGTGCGATGTCTGCGGCATCCATCGCAATATCGCTGCCGACGCCTCCCATGGCGATTCCGACGAAGGCTTTTTTCAGTGCCGGGGCATCGTTGATACCGTCTCCGATCATGCAGACCTGTCTCCCTGCATTCTGCTCATCTTCGATGTAGTCGAGCTTGTCTTCCGGAAGGCATTCCGCCTTCATTTCCCGGATGCCGATCAGAGAAGTGATATGCGAAGCCGCTTTCTCATGGTCTCCCGTCAGAAGGACCGGTGTGATCCCGATCTGCTCGATCTGCTCGATCATATCGGAGGCTCCTTCCCTCAGTGTATCCGACAGGGCCAGAAATCCCGCATACTGTCCGTCCACGGAGATATAGGTAACGGTGCATCCTTCCTCGATATACCGGCTGACCAAGCTGTCCGGTCCGGCGCTTTCACAGCCGGCAAGCTCCGCATTTCCGGCGGCAACAAGATGTCCTTCCGCCCGGGCGGTAACTCCCTTTCCCGGCAGCATGCTGAATTGTTCCGGAGCCGGGATGTCGCCTCTCAGCTCTTCCCTGCAGCATCGGACGATGGCTTTTCCCAGCGGATGCTCCGACCGGAGTTCCGCCGCTGCCGCCAGCCGATAGAGGTCCTCCCGGGTAAATTCCTCTGACTCGCTGACTGCCGCCGTTACCTTCGGTTCTCCGTAAGTCAGCGTACCGGTCTTGTCGAAGGTGATCTTCGATACGGAAGCGAGCCGTTCCAGCGCGTCTCCTTCCCTCACAAGAAATCCGTGCTTTGTCACGTTTCCGATGGCCGCCATGATCGCCGTTGGTGTCGCCAGCACCAGGGCGCAGGGGCAGAAGACGACCAGGATCGTCACCGAGCGGATGATCTGATGCGTCACCAGGTATGTGATAACGGCCGCCGACAGGGCGATGATCACGATCCAGGTCGCCCAGCGGTCCGCGATCCCGACGATCTTGGCCTTTCCGGCATCCGCGGACTGCACCAACCGGATCATTCTCTGAATGGAGCTGTCTTCGCCCACCTTGGTCGCCTTCATGTCAAAGGCGCCGAACTGATTGACCGTGCCGCTGGATACTTCGTCGCCTTCCTTCTTGTCCACCGGCAGCGATTCGCCCGTCATGACCGCCTGATTGATGGAGGTCTGTCCGGATACGATCACGCCGTCCACCGGCACCGTCTCTCCGGGAAGCACCCGCAGGATATTTCCCACCTGTACCTTTTCCGCGGGGATCACCGTCTCGCTGTCCCCCTCGACGACGCGGGCTGTTCTGGGCGTCAGATGGACCAGTTTTTCGATGCCGGCCCGGGCTTTTGCCACAGTCAGTTCCTCCAGCAGTCCGCCCAGCTGCATGATGACAGCCACTTCACCGGCGGCAAAGATCTCGCCGATGATGACCGACGCGATCAGCGCGATGGATACCAGAACGTCCGCCTTGATATCAAAGGCCGTGACGAGACCTATAATAGCCTCCATGATGATGGGGATGCCGCACAAAACGATCGCGATCCAGGCCGGATCGAAGGGAAACGGGATCTTCGCCAGACTCAGGATGACCGCGACCGTGGAGATCAAGATAAAGATAATGTCTTTTTTGGTGCCTCCCCATTCCAGGAGTTCTTCCATTTTTTTCATTCTGTGTTCCTCCTATACCCACGGGGGTATGGCTTCATTATACCCATAGGGGTATACGTTTGTCAACGAGCAAAAAAAGTTCGCAGCCATTCCGTCTGCGAACTGTCAGCGCTTTTCAGCCCATATTGGCAAAACGCTCTACCGCTTTTGTAAAATTCTTGATAGTCTCGTCGGCATCTCCGTGTTCCAGTCCGTCCCGGACACAGTGATTGATATGTCCCTCGAGAACGATCTGCCCGCATTTGTGAAGTGCGGACTTTGCCGCATTGATCTGAGACAGAATATCTTCGCAGGGTACATCTTCATCGATCATCCGATCAATGGCCTGAACCTGTCCGATGATCTTTTTCAGCCTTCTGTGAAGGTTCTCCGAATCCATGCACTGTCGCATCTGTCATTCCTCCTGTCATACCATAAGGGGTACCTGTATTATAGGCCACAGAGCCCGAAATTGCAACGAGTCCTCCGCTCCGGGAGGGAAGATATTATCCGATCAGTTCTATGATCGTCTTCAGGAAAAAGATCCCGATCACCACGATCATGACCGGTTTTACGATCTTGTCGCCTTCCTTTTCGAAGAAATTCGTTCCGATGTAGTTTCCGGCGATGCTGAACAGTCCCGCCACCAGTCCCAGAAGCACCATGGTCTTGCCGTTGGCCAGATAGACTGCCACTCCCGCTACGTTGGTGGAAAGATTGATCACTTTCGTCACGCCGTTTGCTTCCCGCAGATCCATATGCGCCACGGCAGTCAGAAGAAGGATCAGAAAGGTTCCCGTACCGGGGCCGTAGAATCCGTCGTAAATGCCGATGAAAAACGCGATGATCATGGCAAGCAGAATCGTCTTTTTCTCGGAAAACGGCTCTTTCCGTACCGACAGATTCTTCGTTTTCAGAACATAGAAGGCCGTCAGCGGCAGAATGACCAGCATCAGGATCCGGAAGATCCGGTCCTCCACCAGCAGCGCCAGATGAGCGCCGAGCCAGGAGCCCAGCAGCGCGGTGGGAATGCACATCAGCGAGATCTTCAGTTTTGCATAGCCCATCCTCGAATACCGGAGGGTGGCAATCGCCGTTCCCATGCAGGAACTCAGCTTGTTGGTGGCGATGGCATTATGGACCGGCAGACCGGCAATGAGATAGGCCGGGAAGGACACCAGTCCGCCTCCGCCGCCCACGGCATCAATGATGCCGGCCACAAAGACCAGCGGACAGATGATAATGAATTGTGTCAGTGTCATTGTTTATACCGTTTCCTGTTCCTTTTATTTCTCCCAATTCTCGTCGGCTGCCTTGCATGGGCACCCGTCCAGATGATCGTCGATCACGCCGATCCCCTGCAGATAGGAATAGATGATCACCGGGCCCACAAAAGTGAATCCTCTTTTTTTCATGTCCCGGCTCACCGTCTCGGACAGTTCGTCCTTTGCGGGCATCTCCGACAGATCCTTCAGGTGATGAATGACCTGCATGCCTTCGGTAAAATGCCAGATGTATTCATCAAAAGAGGCGTATTCTCCTGAATCGATCAGCCGCAGAACGGCCCCGGCATTGTTGACCGCCGAACGGATCTTCAGCCGGTTACGGATGATCTTTTCGTTTTCCATCAGCGACTGCATCTTTTCTTCGTCATATGCCGCCACAGTGGGGATATCGAAATTATCGAAGGCCTTTCGGATCTCCGCTTCCTTATGAATGATCGTGGACCAGGAAAGCCCGGCCTGCTGTCCTTCCAGACAGAGCATGGTGAAAAGCTCCCTATCCTCATGGCAAGGTCTGCCCCACCGCGTGTCATGATAATCCTTCATCAGATCATCGTCTTCCGCCGCCCAGCTCTGCCAGCAGCCGGACGCGTTCTGTTCACTCGTCATTTGGTCCCGCCTCCTCTCTGTGTTTTTTACTTTCCTGCCTCACCGCAGGAATTCACGAAAGCTTTTACGATCTCCGCACTGGCGGAATCGGTCCGGAAGGAAAATTCCGGATGCCACTGCACCGCCCACAAAAACCTGCTTTCTTCCCGGTATACCGCCTCCGTCAGTCCGTCCTCGGAGACCGCCATGGTCTTCAGCTGCGGGGAAAGTATCCGCACCGCCTGATGATGATAGCTGTTCACCGCGAGCTCTTCCGTCTGCAGGAGATCCCGCAGCGGAGTATCTTCCAGGAGCCGGACCTTGTGGACCGGCCGGTCGTACGGCGGGGTCTGATGGTGTTCGACGGAGCTTTCGAACTGAGCAGGAAGATCCTGATACAGGGTTCCTCCCAGAAGAGCATTGATAAGCTGGATCCCCCGGCAGATTCCCAGGATCGGCTTATCCAGACAAAGCACCCTGTCAAGGAGGATCTGCTCCATCCGGTCTCTTTCCGTACAGACCGTGCCGCACTCCGGCAGAGGCTCTTCTCCGTAGAGTCGGGGATCGACATCCTGCCCGCCGGTAAAAAGAAAACCGTCGTACATTTCCGAGAGCCGTTCGATGATCTGCTCATCCGTAGTCAGCGGCATCATTACCGGAATCCCTCCGGCCTGCTCCACGGCATCCATATATCCCGGGAGCATCCACAGGCTCTCTTTCAGTTCATCATACAGCGGCACTACGCCGATGACCGGTCTTTGCATGGGGCTTCCTCCCTTCTTCTTCAGATTGCTTTTCTCAGGAAAGAGCAAGCTTCAGAAAGATCTGTGCAATGGTTGAAAGATTCTTGTCGTTAAAATCAAATTCCAGGGTATGCAGCGGCGGATAATCCTCACCGTTGCCCACATAGAAGATCGCGCCCTGGCAGTTTTTCGTATAATATCCGAAATCCTCCGAAGCTCTCCAGATCTCTTCGCTTTCAAGAACCGGAACTCCCAGTTCCTGAGCCGCCTGCCTGATCTTATCGAGGCACTGCGCATGATTCCGGGTCTCCGGAAAATAATCCGAGACCTCGAAGCTTACTTTTAGTCCGTCTCTTTCCGCGGCCTTTTCCGCTTCGTCACGAAGCTTCCTCTCCATGGCAAGCATTCTTTCCTCCCGTTCCGCCCTCAGCGTTACGGCCAGTTCTCCCTGTCCGGCTGCGATCCCGTAGTCGGGAGCCCCGGCATGGACATAAACGATGGTACACAGCGCAAGTTCCTCTTCTTCGGGTTTTGCGCTAAGCTCACCGGCCGTACGGATCAGATCCCCAAGCGCGGGCATCGGGCTGATGCCGTTTTCCGGTTCGCTGGCATGTGCCGTTTTCCCCTCAAAGCAGATCCTCAGTCCTTCCGACGCCGGCTGTGTCAGGCCTTCTTTCAGCACCACGGCCCCCTCGGAAAATCCGCTCCGGCTGTGTGCGGCATAGACTTCCCGGATCCCTTTTTCCTTTAGGAGTTCGGCACAGGCACTGCCGCCCGCTCCGATCTCCTCTCCGGGCTGGAAGATCAGATAAACTTCCCGTTCCGCCGCGGAGTTTTCAAGGGCCAGTGCAAGCCCGCACAGTGCGGCGCTGTGTCCGTCATGACCGCATTTGTGAGAGATCCCCCGGTTCTGCGAACAGTGCGGAATTTCAAGATCCTCCTCGATGGGAAGAGCATCCATGTCGGCCCGGAATGCGATCGGCTCCCCGGTTCCTTCTCTCCGGCAGTAGAACCAGTTTCCGCAATCCGTAATCTCCAGAGAGGTATTGTCCCGAAGGAACGCTTTCAGCGTTTCCATGGTCTTTTTTTCCTGCATCGAAAGCTCCGGTTCCCGGTGGAGCTGGTGCCTCAGCTCTGTGATTTTTTCCAGATCAGTCATAGGCTTCCCTTTCCCGGTTTCTTTTATTAATACTCAACCATTATATTTAAAGTCCCGTATTTTGCAACAGTAAAGTGGTGAAGAGTCCAACCTCCGTTTCCCTGATCCCGATCCGGTTTTTCCCCGGCCGGTCTGATAGCATAAAATTAGAGCGCCGTATCCTGTGATACGGCGCTCCGCTGCCGAAAGTCTTCCCCCCTGGAGAAATCGTTCTCCGGACTGTCAGCATACCTCTTTTTGTGCTTGTTAATAATTTTACTCACAAAAGAAGATTTTTCAATAAACAAAATCGAAAAAGTGTCATCAATAATTTTGTGCTTGTTTTTCTTCGGATCCTCCGATATAATATTTCGCATAACAATCCCATATATCGGGTGAGCACCTACCGACAGTCAGGCTGACTGTCGGTTTTTTATTTTTTCAGGAGGTTTTCTGCCGTGAACATGCTTCTTCCTATTCTGCTGATCGTTGCTTCCAACGCGGTTTACAACATCTGTGCCAAGTCCACTCCGTCGGGCATTAACACCTTTGCCTCTCTTTCTCTGACTTATTTCATAGGCATGGTACTGGCCCTGCTGCTGTTTTTTGTGACCGGAGAATCCAAAAACCTGGCGGCGGAGCTTGCCAAAACGAACTGGGCATCCTACGTTCTGGGCATCGCCATCGTCGGTCTGGAGTGCGGATTTCTTCTGGCCTACCGTGCCGGATGGAAGATCAGCATGACCCAGCTGGTCTCCAGCATCGCCGTTTCCTGCGTGCTGCTGATCATCGGAATGGCGGTCTACCACGAGGTCCTTACGGCAAAGCAGCTGGTGGGGATCGGTGTCTGTGCCGTCGGTCTTTTCCTGATCGCCTGAGCATAAGAATGCGCCGTGCCTTTGCACAGCGCATTTTCTTACATTTCATAATAGAGTTTTTTCCGAAGATCGCCGGAAGCCTCCATCTTCATTCGCCTCAGATGCATTTTCGCAGCGGCGGCTTTTGCCGCGCTTCCCGGGAGATTCAGGATCCGTTCGGCCGCCGGCTCCTTTTCCCGTGCCGCCTCGCCGATCCAGCGCATTCCCTCGTCGGAATCTTTTTTGGCGCCGCTTCCCGTCAGATACATGCAGCCCAGAAGGCACTTTGCCTGGACCATATCCTGCTCCGCCGCGCTCTTCAGAAGCTCTTCTGCTTCCTTTTTAAATCCGTCTCTTGCCGCCAGCACGAACTGAGCCTCAGCAAAGCCCTGATCCGCCGCTTCTTTCAGCAGTTTTTCACCCTCCGCCTTATCTCCTTTAGAAGAGTCCGCAAGGAGAAGGCTTGCCAGGTTGAACTTGGCCTTCACATGTCCTAGCGCCGCGGACTTTCTGTACCATTCGAGAGCCTGGCTTCTGGCGTACTGTGCATCCGCTGCGAATTCCGCTCTCCGGTCTTCACATAAGACACCGATGCGATACATCGCCTCGGAATCTTCCTTGGCGCTTTTATAATAGGCAATGGCCGTATCGTATTCGCACCGTGTCCCGAGACCGTTTTCATACAAGAGACCGCAGATGAAGTTTGCGCGGGGATCGCCTTTTTCCGCCAGTCTTTCGTAATGTTCCAGCCCCGAAAAAGCCATCCTGTCCGCTCTGAGCGTCTGCATCAGCTGCTGGCGGTGGAATCGTCTCTTTCCGTCCGGTTCCGTACTCTCCACATGATCTGCCACCTCTTCAATCTGCTCGCAGATATTCGGTGCGTAGACTTTTCCGCTGGTAAAGTCGATCATCTTCTGGAGGTCCTCTTCCATTTCCTTCAGACTGTCGTATCTTTTCTCGGGATCTTCCTGTAACGTCTTATCCAGCATTTTATGGATGAGTTCCTGAACCTCCACTTCGGCACTCCACTGGGCCTTGGAAATGGTCATCATCATCCGTTCGGTTCTTCCGCCGTATTCCCGGATCTCCCGGAACGTCAGCATCCAGAAAAGAAGGGCTCCGAAAGAATAGATGTCGGATTTTGCCGAGATCTTCTCCGTATCCCACCGGATCTGTTCCGGCGCAGACCAGTCCTTCGAAAAGACCGGCTCCACCTTCCCGTTCCGAATATCTTCCACCCTTCTGGCCGTTGCAGGATCCAGCAGCAGCGCACGGGTCTCCTCTATGTTTTCATTTTCTATAACGTATACATTTTCCGGGCAGACTTCCAGATAGACCATATTCTTTGCATGAAGCCAGCTGCCCGCCATGCCGCAGAGAGATTTCATCACCACCGCCGTACGGTGAAGGTCGGTAGAATGATCCAGGTCCTTGGAATCTCTTTCTTCTACCAGCACATGTCCTCCCGCGGGGGCTGTTTTGAGTCTGTCTCGATCGATAGGCATCGCTTTATCCTCCTCGTCCGAATGGATCTCCGACTTATGATTATGTCTGTATTCTACTCCCTTCGAGCCTGTCGTGGTGTCGAATTTGATACATCTGTGTATTTTCACGAAAAAGATCCCGATCCCCGTACGAACGGGGATCGGGATCAGATAATACTGTCAGGGTGATCAGATCAGTCCCTTGATCAGGATCACCAGGATCAGCAGCGGAAGCACAAACTGGAAATAAGGCTTCAGTGTGCGGGAGATCTTCATGCCCTTTCCGGCGTTGACCTCATCAAAGTAATTGTCGGCGCCCCAGCCGCGTTTGGACACGCAGAACAATACGTAGATCATCGATCCGATGGGAAGCAGCAGGTTGCTGACGAGGAAGTCCTCGCTGTCGAGCACATCTCTGGCTCCGATGATGTGAAGATCGGACCACAGGTTATAGCCCAGCACGCACGGGATGCTTGCGATCAGGACAAACACGCAGTTGATGATCGTGGATTTCTTTCTGTCCCATCCGAAATTGTCCATGCAGCTTGCGATGAGGTTTTCGAACACGGCGATGACCGTTGAAAAGCTCGCAAAGGTCATAAACAGGAAGAACAGCGTGCCCCAGACTCTTCCGCCGCCCATATTCACGAAGATGTTCGGCAGCGTGTTGAAGATCAGAGACGGTCCCTGGTCTGTATCCACGCCGTAGGCAAAGCAGGCCGGGAAGATGATCAGGCCCGCGAAAACGGCTACAAAGGTATCCAGTGCCGCGATACGCACCGCTTCACCGCCCAGTGCCCGGTCTTTCCCGATGTAGCTTCCGAAGATCTCCATCGAACCGATGCCGAGACTCAGCGTGAAGAAGGACTGGTTCATCGCCGCGACGATGACGTTTCCGATGCCCTGGGCACGGGCTCTCTCCCAGTCGGGAAGCAGATAGAATTTCAGGCCTTCCGAACCGCCCTTGAGCATCATCGAATGCACAGCCAGCACTACGATGATCACCATCAATGCCGCCATCATCCATTTGGTCACACGTTCAAGGCCGTTCTGCAGTCCCAGGGAGCACACGAGAAATCCCGCCACGACAGTCAGACCCATCCATCCGCCCATTTCCGTGGGATTGGACAGCATGGCGCCGAAGGTTCCGGAGATCTGGTCGCTGGTCATTCCCTTCTGGAAAGTGCCGGTCAGGAACTTGAAAAAGTAGTCCAGCATCCATCCGGATACGGTGGTGTAGTACATCATCAGCAGGTAGCAGCCGATCATGCAGAACCAGCCGTGAATATGCCATTTCGTACCGGGTTTTTCCAGTGTTTTATAGGCCTGGACCGCACTTTTCCCGCTGGCTCGTCCCACGGCGAATTCCATCGACATGACAGGAATGCCCATGATAATCAGAAACAGCAGGTAAAACAGCACGAAGACGCCGCCTCCGTTTGCACCGGTAACGTACGGGAATCTCCATACGTTTCCTATACCGATCGCGCAGCCTGCGCTGACCAGGATGAATCCCAGTCTGGAATTAAAATTTTCTCTGTTCATTTACTCTCCTTCTCTCTATCCCTACAGAATCAACACTCTCATTCGTAAAGTTTTTACAGTATAACATGGAAAGAAGGAAACGTCCACTTTTGCCCTTTTAGGCCTGGCCTGGCCGCACAATGTAAAATCTATTTAAAATCTTTCCTCGACCCCCGTCGTTTTCATTGTTTCGGTCTTCGGATTTTGGTATCATCTGATTGATACTATTTAAATACAGCCTTCCCTCTCCGCTTGTCGGATCACCGGGAGGCGTATTTGCCGTATGAACAAGGAGTCTTAAATGATCTACTGTGTGGAAGATGATAAAAACATCCGGGAGCTGATCCTGTATACGCTGGAGTCTCAGGGATATAAAGCCAAAGGATTCGGCAGCGGTGCCGAACTGTTTGCCGAAGGTGATCTGTCCGAAGCAGATCTGTTCTGTCTGGACATCATGCTCCCCGGCGAAAGCGGGATCGAGATCCTCAAGAAACTGAGAAACGATCCGGCGACCGCGGATACCCCCGCCATCATGCTCACGGCCAGAGACTCCGAATTCGACAAGGTGCAGGGCCTTGACGCCGGTGCGGATGATTATATCGCTAAACCCTTCGGCATGATGGAATTTCTGGCCCGGATCCGGGCCGTGATACGCCGCACGCAGACCCGCGCACCGTCGGCACAGGATGAACAGAACCGGCTCGTCTACAAAGATCTCTCCATCTTAAAAAAGCAGCATCTTGTCCTTGCCGGAGAGCAGCCGGTGGTTCTCACGTTAAAAGAATACAAGCTGCTGGAATATCTCATGGAAAACGCCGGCATCGTTCTGAGCCGGGAGCAGATGCTGGATCGGGTATGGAACTATGAAGTGGACGTCGAGACCCGGACGGTGGATGTCCACATCCGCACGCTGCGTCAGAAGCTGGGCCCCTGCGGCGAATATATCGAAACGGTCCGGGGCGTAGGATATCGGATCGGAGGCTGGGATGAGAAAGCGGATCGTTAAAAATTTTACCTTTCTGATCATTCTGGCGATCTTTCTGACCTTTCTTGCCATGGAGTTCATCTCCTATCAGGAGGCACTGAGCCAGATGAAGAAAAACACCGCCTCGGAGGCGGTGATGCTGGCGGATCTCATTGACAAAGCCGGTACGGAGATCATTGGTTCCGAGGTCCTGAGCTCGACGGAAGACCGGATCACACTGGTCCGGTCCGACGGCACGGTCCTGCTGGAGTCCGATGAGAATGCATCCGATATGGAAAATCATCTGAGCCGGCCGGAGATCCAGAGTGCGCTCTCCGAGGGCCGAGGCGAAGACCTTCGCGTCTCCTCCACGTTCGGAACGCAGTACTATTATTACGCCGTCCGTCTCTCCGACGGCTCGGTCCTCCGGGTATCCGGCGCCATGGATACGGTCGTCCGGGAAGTTCTTTCCCGCAGTGTGATCGCCGTGGTGCTGATGCTCCTGCTCATTGCCCTGGAACTTCTTCTGGTGCGCTCCGCCACCAACCGCATCGTCGATCCCATCAACAATCTGGATCTGGAACATCCTCTGGCGCAGGAAGGGCTCAGCTATCCGGAACTGATGCCCCTTCTTCAGCGAATGGATCAGGATCATCGGGCCCGGGAGGCCGCCGAACAGGTAAGGCGTGAGTTCTCGGCCAATGTCTCCCACGAGCTGAAGACGCCGCTGATGTCGATCTCCGGATACGCGGAGCTTATCGAGAACGGCATGGTACGCTCCGAGGACATCCCGGAATTTGCCGGCAGGATCCGGTCGGAATCCACCAGGCTCAAAAACCTTGTGGAGGATATCATCCGCCTTTCCAGACTGGAAGAGGCCGGTGAGGAACTGAACAAAGAGCAGACCGATCTGTACGAGATCTGCGAAGAAGTGAAGGAACGGCTTTCCGGTTATGCCGCGGAGCGGAACATCAGCTTTGTATTCAGCGGCATCCATGCCAGGATATTCGGCGTGCCGTCGGTGCTCCGTGAGATGATCTTCAATCTCTGCGACAACGCCATCAAATACAGTCTTTCCGGCGGAAGCGTCGAACTGTCTCTTTCCAGAAAGAGCGGAACCGTGCAGGTCTCTGTCGCCGATACCGGCATCGGGATCAGCGAAGAAGAGCAGGAGCGGATCTTCGAGCGGTTCTACCGCGTAGACAAAAGTCATTCCCGGGAGACCGGAGGCACCGGTCTGGGGCTTTCCATCGTCAAGCACGGAGCGCAACTTCACGATGCCGGGATCGGGATCCAGTCAGCGCTCGGAAAGGGCACGACCATTACGGTCTCTTTTCCGGAATAAGCCTTTTCTCTCTTCCGGATGATTATTCGTATAGACGAAGCCTCCGAACAGCCCCAGGAAGAAGGCATATCCTCCGGTCAGAAACACCGTTTTAGAAAAGCTTATTTCTGCGCAATGGAGTCCGGTTAAAACCAGATACAGGATGATTCCCGCAGCGATACCGGCCAGTGCTCCCATGACGGAGCATCTGCGAAGCCGGCATCGCTGTCTTTTTGTGTAAAGTTCCATCTTCATGTCAAAGGATATCTGGAGGCCATCCGCTGGTACTCCCGGCGGAACTCCTCATTGCCGCTGTTCCGGTAGACCGAAAGATATTCGTGGGTGTCATAGCCGCCTCTTTCGCTCATGATCAGACTGGAGGCAAGATTGGAGCAGTGGTCGGATACTCTTTCAAAATCCGTGCTGATATCCGCCAGAATGTATCCCAGCTCGACCGTGCACGCTCCCTCTCTCAGTCGGACGATATGCCGCTCTCTGACCGCGTCCTTCAGACGGTCGACCACCTGTTCCATGGGTTCGATCTTTCTTGCCGCGGAAACATCCTGATCCCGGATCGCTTTTTCCGTCAGCTTCATTACTTCCGATACGGCATTCATCAGCACCCGGATATCTTCTACGGCGCTGCTGGAAAAACGGATGCCTTTTTCCTCCATTTCCCGGAACGAATCGACGACATTTACCGCGTGATCCGCGATCCGTTCCAGATCCCCGATATTCTGCAGATAAACGGAGATCTTCTCGCTGTCTTCCGCCGTCAGTTCTCTTTCCGAGATCTTCACGAGATAACTTCCCAGCGCATCTTCATACCGGTCGGTGAGGTCTTCCAGTTCATGGACCTTCTCATCCGTTTTTCTGTCATATCCGTCCAGAAGCGAGATGGCCCGTGACATGGAATCGAAAGCATTCTGCGCCATCGCCAGAAGCACGGTCCTTCCCTGCTGCACCGCCACGGCGGGCTGCGCGAGAAATCTCTCGTCCAGTCTTGCCAGTTCCCGGGTCTCTTCCGTTTCGGTACCGTTCTTTTTGTCCCTCACGGTTTTGTTCGCCAGCCATACCAGCTTATCCAGGAACGGGAACATCAGGATCGTCGTGCTGATATTGAAAATGCTGTGGATCATCGCGATCCCGGCAGGTGTCGCATTTTCCGCAACGAAGGGCAGACCCGCCAGGGCATTCACCGAGTAGAATACTATGAGGAAGATCGTGGTCCCGATCAGATTGAAATACAGATGGATCATGGCCGCTCTTCGGGCATTCCGGCTGGTTCCGATGGAAGACAGCAGTGCCGTCACACAGGTGCCGATATTCTGTCCCATGATGACCGGAACCGCCACTGCGTACGGCACCGCTCCGGTCATGCACAGGGCCTGCAGGATGCCGACGGAGGCCGAGGACGACTGGATCACGGCCGTGATGACCGTTCCCGCCAGGACTCCCAGGACGGGATTTGAAAATTCCGTCATGCACCGGGTAAAGGACGGATCTTCGGAAAGCGGCTCCACGGCGCTGCTCATGGTGTTCATTCCGAACATCAGGATCGCAAATCCGACCAGGATCTGCCCTGTGTTTTTCTTTTTACTGCTCTTTGAAAACAGGATCAGCACGATACCGACTGCTGCAAGGACCGGAGAAAAGCTCGTCGGCTTGAGAAGCCTCAGCCAAAGCTGTTCTCCCTGGATCCCCGCAAGGCTGATCAGCCATGCCGTGACCGTCGTTCCGATGTTGGCGCCCATGATTACGCCCGCGGCCTGGGCAAGTTTCATGATTCCGGAGTTTACAAAGCCGACCACCATGACCGTCGTGGCCGAAGAGGACTGAATGACCGAAGTAACGATCAGTCCCAGCAGGACCGCCCGGAGCCGGCTGCCCGTCATCTTTGACAGCAGCTCCGCCATTTTCCCTCCGGAGAGGTTCGTCAGGCCGGTTCCCATGGCCTCCATTCCGTAGAGAAACAGCGCCAGGCCGCCCAATAGAGTTAATATTGAAAACAGATCCACACCTATCGCTCCTTTTATCTTCTTAAAGTACATCTCGATACTAGAAGCCGAATGTAAAATCCTGTTTTAGTTCCCTGTAAAATCAAGTTAAAATCTTCTTTCGATTGAGTCGAGCGGAAATCTTTGCTATCATTAGAAAAAATGCCAAAGGAGAATATCTGTTTGATGAGCATCCGTATGAATCCCGTCGGAAGGATCCTGATCTGTCTGCTGCTGATCTCGTTTCTTCTCTCGTCCTTTTCGGGCGTATGCGCCACCGGCACGGAAGGATCTCTTTATCCCGAGATGGAGCATGCCCAGGTCGATTATTCGCAGATGAGCCTTGAGCAGCCGGATCTGACCCAGCTTCATACCCTGCTGGAGGAGCTGACCGCATCCGCCGATGCGAATGCCGCCCGGGCGCCCAAAGAAGTTTATCTGACTGTTCTGGAGGCCTATGATCACATATATACCCAGTATTCCCTTGCGGAGATCCTGTATTCACAGAATCCGAATTCGGACTCCGTCGCACAACTGGAAGAGGGCTGGTATCAGGCTTATTCCGACGCCACCGATGATATCTCCATCGCTTTGCGGGATTTTCTGAAGGCCAACGGATCCGACGCTCTTTCCGATGTACTTCTGGAAGGCGATGAGGATTACTTTCTAAATTACGAGGACATAACGGAGCAGGAAGAAGCCCTGTTCGACGAAGAGCATGACCTTGTCAACGAATACTGGGAGATCTATGCCGAGGAATCCTATGAAGCGGAATACAACGGAGAAATCTGGACCTGGGAAAAGCTGGGACAGCTGCCGGCGGATTCGGACGAGTATCAGGATATCTACTACGAGCTGTACAAGGTCGAAAATGAAGAACTGGGAGAGCTTTATCTGAAGCTTGTCCGGCTCCGGAATGAAATTGCCTCATACTACGGATACAGTTCCTACCTGGAGTACGCAAACGATGTGATCTACGTAAGAGACTTCTCCGAAGCGGAGATCTCAAGATTCACCTCCGGTGTAAAAGAACTGCTGACAGACACCGGATCCGAACTGTACTGGGCTTTTTCGGACACGGGCGAGTCCGCCAGCAGTCTTGCCGATGCGAATGCGGAAACAATCCTCGACACGGTAGAACCCTATATAGAGGACATCGATCCCCGGCTTTCCGAGGCATGGAACTACATGAGGACCTATCATCTGTATGACCTTGAACCGCAGGACAGCGAAGCCGTCGAAGGAAACGGTTATACCACCATGCTTCCGGAATATCGGGCCCCGTTCATCTTCTATGCCAGGGTAGGCTCCTGGTGGGACCACCGTACCGTCGTTCACGAATTCGGCCATTACAACGCCATGTACCATTACGACGAATATTCATTCAACTACAACATGCCCATGGATGTGCAGGAGACCTTTTCCCAGGGACTGGAGGCACTCTTCATCCCTTACTGGTCCGAGATCTCCGGCGGTGAGGATCTGGAGACCGAGATCCTGTACAATCTTATGGAACCCGTAATAGACGGATGCCGGTACTATGAGATGGAAAAGGCCGCCTACGCCGATCCGGATCAGACGCTGGATGAACTCAACAGCAAATTTAAAGAGATCAGCGAAGAGTACGGCTATGTCTTTGAGCTGCAGGACTATTTAAGCTGGATCGACATCACGCACCTGTTCGAATACCCGGGCTATTATCTGAGTTATGCCACTTCGGGGGCGGTTGCGCTGGAATTATGGGCTATGTCCCGGGAAGACCGTTCCGCCGCCACAGAGGCCTATATGCAGCTCACCGCTCAGCCTGATGCCACCTTCAAGGAAATGCAGGATGCCGCAGACCTTCCCAGCGTCTTTAAACGCAGCACTATCCGTGAGATCCGTGACAGCATAAATGATTACCTGTATCCGGACGACACGGCAGCTTCCGAATCGACTCATTCCTTCCGCTCTCCCTTCTGGATTTTCACCGCCGCGATCCTCCTTGCCGTGATCGCCATTATTGCACTGATCCTCCTGTATAAAGAGCAGAAGAAAGAGGAGTAGGATTTCGGCAGAAAACACGTCAAAAAAAGAAGAACCTCCGCCGGGACAGAAGGGGCTGGGGGGGGTTTTTTTTTTTTTTCCATAAAAAACATGACCAAAAAAAG
>Ga0181612_137508_pt1 | contig 26917 bp, 16 predicted proteins | sample HoacroProtozoa21_FD_119630 | JGI IMG/M metagenome (GOLD analysis project Ga0181612, IMG submission 119630) | Hoatzin crop microbial communities from Cojedes, Venezuel. Combined Assembly of Gp0051906, Gp0051904, Gp0051908
CTGTTCTCCTCAATAGAAACCACTTTGATGGGCACTGCCACTGTTTTTCCTGTGAGAATTGCGGTGTTCAGAATTTCCGTGTCCTGTACACAAAACAAAGCACAGTGCTGTTCAGAGACAGAGAGAGATCCAAAAGGCAAGCATCAGCTCTTCAGCTGGACTTATACTCAAGAAAGATGCACTGGTTCTCAGTGGCTAATGACCTAATTTCATCTTCAAATAGGTACAACTTGGTAAAAAGCAGTAAAACAGCGATTATATTTTACCTGCTAAATAAATACAGTCAGCTGCATTACACACTGTTAAACAGTGAGCAACATGACTGCAGCTAAATTCAGGCCAGGCAGGCACACATCACAGGTAGCTTCAGCTTCTTAAGTATGTGAGACTCTTCCCAATATTTCCCTTCCAAAACATGAGTTCAGAGCTTTTACTAAACTAGATGTGATTGGTAATCTTTGGGACAGGATGCAAGAGCCTTGAAAGTGAAAACATTGCTCTTTGAATCTAAGCCTATTGCAAAGTCGGGGACTCTCTGTGAATTTTCTATCTGGAATGGTTTCAAGAGTGTTTAATTTCCTTTGATATGGCCAATGAAGCAATGTAAGGAATCCAGAAGGAGTTAGTGATGCTGTTAACTGCAGGGAAAATAACAAGGAAATCTGGTTTGAACTTGGGTCATGGCATATAAAAGTCTTTCAATGCACCATCGACTCGGCTAACTCTCCTAACTCCTGAACTGTTTCAACCTCACCATAGTCCCAAGATTCCCATGCAGGAAGAACTTCAAAGTTTTCTCTGACTTTTCAACTTCGAATTCTACAAAGCGAATGAAATATTCAGCAAAATCCTCAGCACCTAAGTCAGGAAGGCTGCAGCCACTAATGTCAATGGCAGCAAAATGGGGCACTGATACTATTGATACTGTTTTCAATTCAAATTTAGTGAGTTTGAAATCTAGGTCAGATTTTCTTTCCATCTTGCAACTTGTTATTTCTCAAGTTCTCCTACAGGTCTCATTAGAAATCCCATCAAACCTAAAAAAAACCTGTTAAAAAAGGAATATTGACTATTCTAGAAAAGTAAGAACCCTAAATAATTCCTATGGCATATATGAAAACAAACCTACCCAATCAGAGCCAGATTCATAAATAACATTAGTGGAAAGTCGAAGGCCTTTCTTAGGAACTTCTAATTCTCAAAGGCAGAGACCACCCTCCACTGCCCCCATACAAATTCTGCCAGTACCTAGCATTTCTGAGCAACAGAGAGCTGTAGTGAAATGCATGGCTTTTGGAGTTCAAATTCTGTCATCCAAACTTGAAAATTTTGTTCCAAAAGTATTTATTTCCATGCACTTGGTAAGGCCAGAAACAGACACAAAAGGAGCAGATTTCATCATTTGTGAAAAAAACAATCAGTAACAAACCCAACTACTCTTCTGCCTGCAGACTTCCAAAGCAACCAGCAGTGAATAACCCACATAGGTTCACCAAAAAGCAGGTTCAACATATTTTATTCTGTGTGTTTGGCTACTGCCAACTGCTGTATGTCCTCTGAAATTAATCTTTTGCCTCGATCCCTTAAGGCCTTATTTTTTGTGACTCCAAGTGTTAAACACTGTGAAATAAGGACTTCAGGGCAAAGGAGCAGCAATAGAGTTAGCCTGAAAAGATGTCCTGTCATTTCCACAATCTCAGCTCTGTTTTGAAATGATTCTACTCAGGTCCAGTTTTTCCTTAGCAACTGATACATATTACTGATAAAGAAATGTAATTTAACGCGCCGTGTTCAGAGGAAGAGAAATCCCATAAATAGAAATGAGTTTCAGATATAAAACATACTCTGTGACTTGGGGATTTACCCACATTTGCATTTAATGGTAACTTACGTAGTTCAAGACAAATCAGAAAATCATATACATACAAAAAAAAGAAACAAACCCTGCACCACTGCCAAGAAGATAAAAACAAAGATCTGATTAGGGGATGAGTTGAAACTTCTGTGACACAAGCAGCAGAGTAAATTCGTCATCCGGGTTTAACTTGCAACAAGCTACCTGGGAGTCACTAGAACTTCCTCCAGCTCAGCTTTGCTCGTGCCTGCAGTGTTGAGTAATCAGTGGCCTCAACATGAAGTCAAATACTAAGAAAAAAAGGAAAGAAGATAAGCAGGAAGCCCAGCAGACAAGACCACAGAGCACTCCAAGCCACATGAGGTTCCTGTGCTCCTGATCACCCAGCCCTGCGTACGGCCAGGAAAAGACCAGCTGCTTACTGTGCCCTGGCATCATCCTGGGTGACAGCGAGACTGTCAGGAGTATCACGCTAAATCGTGTTTGCTGCCGCACCAGCCACAGCTGCAGCTAAGCTCTGAGCCTATGCCACAGCACCAGGAGAATGCTAGAAAACAGGATTAAAATCCAGTATTGAAGATAAAAAAATGGGGTGCAATAAAGTTAAATACAAGTAGCTACTTTTCTGTAGGAACAACTAATCCTATAAATAAAGGACGGAAAAGATTCAACAGGAAAAGCTGCTCTCAGAAGAGCATTTGGGGACTATAGCAGATCACAAACTGGGCATAAGTCAGCAGTTGCATGCTGCTGTGGTGGAAAACCAAAACCAAACCATCCAAAGAACCCTCCCACAGCAATCTGTATAAAGAGTATCACCTGTAAGATGGGAGGTATTCCTACTCAGCACTAGCAAGGCCTCTGCTAAAGGACTATGTCTGATTTTGAGAACCATATTGCCAAGAAAAACTTTCTCAAGTGAAAAGCAATAAAAAAGAACAAGGAGGATAAATCAAAGACTAGAAAATAAGATCTGTGAGGAATGACTGAAATAATTGGGATTGTTTAGCCTAGAAAATATGATGATTACTGTCTCCATATACACAGAAGTCTTCTGAAAATGAGGAAGAATAAACTATTTTCCATGTTCATGGACAGGGCCTCACGTAATGGGCTTAAACTGCAACAAGGAAGATTTCTCTGACATTAAGGCAATCTTTATTATAAAAATAATTATCGATAGAGAATTGATGGAATATGTTGTCAGGGGCAGAAGAAAATGCACAATATAGCCTAAAAGATCTTTGAAGAACAGGTTATACATCATTCAGAAATAACATAGGTTCTTTGAGTCAGGTAGAAGAGGAAGGGACCAGATAACCTCTTGTGGTTCCCTCCACCCCTGTATCTTCGTAGTCTCCATTTTTTTTTGAAATTGAGTGATAACACAGTAACTCAGATATCTTGTATTCAAAATAACCCTATTCTGCTTCACCCGTCCCAAATAAAGCAATCCTTCTTCACTGCACAAAAGAAAATAATCTATACCTTTAGAAAGGGGAAGCCTGACAGGCAGGTGTGACTGATATTCCTGCTTTCCGCACTATATAGAACAGAACCGATGTTAAGCAATAATCTATCACTTCTGTTTCGCTCTTTCCAATAGGTCATTATTGGTGTATCTGAGTTCTAAGTGGCTTTGATATAAAGCCATTATTACGAAGGTTAAAAAATCTTTTGAAATTTCCCAAGACCTTTCTGGAGAGAAGACAGAAAATTTGGCTACTGGCACATCACCAGCAATTAGAAACCTCAATCTTCTGCCCTTTGCTAATGGTTTCATTAAAGGAAGCAGCATGCATCTGAATGAATTTATTTTGATTAATTACTTCAGAAATGCATCTGCCCCAAAAATTGTAAAAGGCATGATTGGTCATAATAAAGGGCTACTGAAATTTTACATCCCTTCTCTGTAACCCAATATGAACTTCAGGAATTTCAAATTCATGATGTGCATAAAGGAGATGGAAACATAGGGTAGATATTATTTAACGGCTTCATAGCTAGTACCATTACAGTCATTAGAGATCCTCAGCATTGGGAAGCAATTGGGACCCACCTAGCTCAAGCTTCAAACAGAGATGGAAACCTTTGTATTTCATCTCCACTGAAAGCACTCATAACTCACTGGTATTACACAGATTAAGAAATACTGAAGTATAAGCAATTAATGTATTACCCACTATGTTAAACGCAATTTTAAAATCTGCCACTTCCCTTAGTCTGTAAACGCTCTACGCTATTCAACTGCGATATTAAAAAAAAAATAAAATACCAAAGAACCAAGTTCTGATTCTATTGTCTTTTTGTTCAGAACTAAAGTAGAAAAGTGTGTGTCCTATATCCCTGTATATGGAATAGCCTTCTGGCACAATTTCTGCCTCCTCTGTGTTTTCTTTATATTGCTGCAATAAAGTCAAAGGCTTTAATGTAACAGACAATCAAGCTGCTAGGCAGAAAACTCTAAATAACGTATGACAGGATCCATGGTCCAAGACTCCTCGAAAGCTGAACTGAAACTCATAAAAATAAACAGAGCTTAAAGAGAACGCGGTCTGTCTGTCTGTTCTGCAATACTGAGCGCTCTGAACATGCACCACAGGCAAGGGGGCTCCCATTCAGCACCTGAACCTGTTTCCCTTACGTTCTGTCACCTCCTCTAACACCCTTGATTATCCACTGATAAGCAGAAATAGTAGTTGAATCTTTAAGAACATGTCAAGCAACATTAAGAAAACAATTGTTCTCACATCAGAATAGGAAACACAATAGCTGTATAGGTGGCGATTTTAATGTTTTATTTTGGAATGCAATATACTATCCTGTTTGCAAGCTAATTTGGGAGCATACAAGCAAGATACTAAGAAACCTTTAGAGAGACTAAGTCACTAAAAATGTAGGCACTTTTCCAAATCACAATACCTCGGCCATTTCCACATTCTTTAATTTTTAAAATCCCCCAAGAACTAATCTACTTTCTGTGCAGGCAGCAACTAAAATTTTAAAAGCAAATTTATTTTGTGTGGCAAAAGACTGAAAGCATCCGATAGCAATGTTTGGACTCATTCCCAATAAATTAAAAAATGGGGAAAGCAGTATAAAGAAAATTGAAAAATCAGGGAGAGGATGACTTATAGGTAAGCATCAATATCCACAATGGAAAGAAGTTTCTGTAGGTGCATCACAAGCTCTAAAAAAGCAAGGGTTGTCATTTCTAAAGCTGAAACGGAGAACCACACATCTAATTCTCATTGACACAGAAGGGAGATGTGAGCTCTGAACTTCTTTGGTAGCCTCAAACTGCCTTTGCAGCACAATGACCAACTCCCAGCAACATCTGACTCTGGCAGTGCAGAAAGAGAGTTAGTTGTCTTGTATGAAGAACTACCTACAAACTCCCAGTTAGGATGGTTCTTTTCTGTTACCAGGGCATCCCTTCCATGAATACAGCACATGAAGGAAATCATTACTATTTAAACATATTTAATTAACAAACAGTAGCATTAGGTAGCATTTTTTCTTGCTCTTCTAATGGTTAGAGGAAGACTCCAGCAGCTAGACATGAGGCTCTAATCAAAGGAGATATTCAAAAGCACACCATTGAATTGTGTGCATAAGAAATTACTTCAAAAATTTATTGGTAAGTTTGAACTTTAAGCTAGCTGTCATAAACAGAACAGAGTAAATGCCTTTACTCAACATAGCATTTTCATTATCCACTAACAAAACATCTACTCTTGCCCAGCCCAGCCAATACCTGGTGTACTAGTCTAGCTGAAATCAGCACTGCATTCGCTTGTTCAAAACCCCAGCCTTTTGCAAAGGACCTGAACCCTCAGACTCTGCAACAAGGATACAGAATTGTACCTCCTCCACACAATCCTTCAGAATGCTTCAGTGACTTCAGAAATGAAGTCCTGAGGTCACAACCTGATAAACCTGGCAAGCTGCTCTGCTGGCATATGTCTGCAGCAAGTGTGATACGAAATCTTCATAGCATGGGTAACTTCTACTGTTCTTCTACCTTCCCCAGATAAACAAAGAAAGTAAGAGGGCCAGACAGCTTTCCCACCTCTTTATAGTTAAGCACTTGATAGGTTGTGACTCAAGTGCAACTAGTTAGGACAAAGGGGTACTCCCATTCATTTCCCTGCACTACTAAATTGCAAAAAAAAAAAGATTTAACCAAGAAGCCCACAGGCTAGAACTGGTGAGTTACAGCAGCGTAGTGGTTTGGAACTCCTCTGTGTGTGCCTGTACCAAGTTACCACAGTTACAAATCTTGGTATTACATTTCAGTAGATCAGAGAAAGAATTAGCTGACATTTCAAAGCAAAACGGTGAGACTGGTGTCAGGCACTACATTGTGTAACACTGAGACCTGAGTTTAGTGAGACCATTATATAGAATTTGATGCAAGTATCACCACTCTACAGCAAGTCTCCGAGCTTTCTTGCTTGGAGCTGATGTTACAATTCAGAGTACCATAAAATTTTGTTCATATTCTGGTCTTGGTTATATCCAGGCTAATTTGAATAAAGTCCACTCGAAGAGGTGTTGGTCTAAACATTTTCTTCCACAGCTGCACTTGTGCTACTTCACAGAAAACTCAGCAGAACTGCTAATGTATTCTAGCCAGAGCTGAGAAGGAGCGTGTGCACACTTTTGGTCATTTGAAGTCCGGTAACACTACTCTTCAGGAATCTCACATTTTACTCCATCCCTGGTTCAGTCAGGGAACGTCCACCGATGTCAGTGGCAGCTCTGTACAAAGTGCAAGAATACAGAATACAAACCTTAGTTGCTTGAATTTAGCTGAAGAGCAAACCTTATGTTCATCCAACCTCTCAACTGTAAGAAGGCAAGCATTCAGCCATGACTAATTTAGGAACTAATTCAACACTAAATTGGAGCAGAATGAGGAAGCAAAGTGACAGCTGTTTAATTAAACTCTAAATCCGATTAGATGGTGTTATCAAGAGAAATCCATGGGAGCCTGAGGTCATGAGAATGGTCCTGTTTACAGGCTGAAGATTCTGTAAGTGGAATCTCATAGAAAGATGTTAATCATAGCTTAGCATTAAGATTTCTCCCTCACACAAACACACTACATCATGAGTAACAAACCTGTGCTGAGGACCTCAAGGAGTGACACAGAAAAGCCAATCACTTTTTAATTTGTAAAGAAAATTTCTTGAAAAAGTTTGTGGAACAGAGGCAGTTAGGCACTGTCCACCTTAAAATCAAAACAGTATTTGTCTAATGGAAAAAGGACAGAAGGAGCAAGCCCTCGCATGCTGTTGATGGCACTTGAATCCATGGAGATGATGCCTACGCAGGAGAGCTCCAGCAGCTCTACTGTGCTTCAAACTGTAGTTCAGCCCATCACCTTTGATGAACAGTGACACCTTGGCAACACATTTACAAGAGAAGAAGATGGAGACGTGGGAGATATAAAGTAAACTCCACATATGCTAGCTGCAAACATCATAAATAGTCTACTGATGAGCACTAAGTGATGCATCACAAGGGTTCCAGGGCATCCCATTTAAGTGATGCGCAGAGCTGTACTGCACTGCAGACATTTGTTACGCTGATTTGTGAGTCTGGTAACATGATAGTTGAAGATTTGAGTTATTAATACTACCAGGATTACAGCTGACTAACAAAATAACATTGTTAGGCAGCAGACTCTGCTTATCTGCATAATCCCATGATTAAAAGTAAATTATACATTGTGCTTTCTGCCAACTGGATTCTCTGACACTCCATTCACAGACAGTATATACAAGAATAGAAGGAAGCTGACGTTCTTTTTTTAAATTCTTAGCACACACTTCAGAAGAACAGGAGTGTTTCTATAGACCAAAGAGTTTGCATCATGATTGAGGACCTCCCTGAGGCAAATTCACTCCACGGCAGGCAGTGGGGAAGGGCAAATTTTCTTGGTTGGATCTGGGTTTGCCCTTTTCTTTCACTTGATTCCAATGCTATTGGCCCACCACATGTAAATCCCGCTCTGCTTCATTCATCAATTTACAACACAAGGACTTTTACTTCATGAGTAATACTGTATGGCAAAAGAAATGAGGTAATGCTGTTAAAGCAGTAAAACCAAAGGGGAGCAACCTGCTTACTTAATAGCACCCCTCAGTATTCAAACACGGATCCAGATGGAATCCAGGTTACTCCATGACTCTAAGGACCATAGTGCCACGGAAAATTAAGAAATTAACAGTGGTGAAAAATTAAGCCATTCAAAATCTACATAAGAAACAGACTTCTTCACTAAAAGTTGTCACTTCTGCCATCTCCTTCTAATGAGGATAGTAGAACAAAGGATCTCAAAGTTTCTTTTGGATGCTAATTCTTTTTGACACGACAACACTGTGAGGTATCTTCTCTGGATTAAATCTTTATTAAATGGCCAACAATGTACATGGCACAAAAATTCAGGACAATACCTGCCCTGAAGAACAAATAATACAGAAGTCAAACCCAGATAAAACATCACCCATGGAAAGACCCAAAGGTGGACGTTGGCATTGTTCTGTCCCTAGCATGCACAACATTTCTTTGAAGATCCTGATCAACGTGATGGCTGTGGGTATCCTGGAGTCTTAAAGAAGGTAAATGAAGGAAATACGGAAACAGGCACACAAGGAAGGGATTCAGACTCATATTTCTCACCTCCCAGAAGAGCGGCTTTAACCGTCATCAGCACACAGCTAAAGCCCTCCAGTGCACAGGCTAGGCTGGGGCCCCTCACCGATTTCTCCTGGGGCTGGACCACTGCAAGGAATACAGTGGTAGATTACTGGGCCCAGCAGGAGAGAAAGCAAAGGGCACTCAGTTGGGATGGGAAAGTCTTGGCCCAGCACAATCTTCCCTGTAGTTTTTGTGAACCATGTAATTTATGACAAAGACCCGAGTGTGTTTTCAAAATGGGAACTCAGTGTTCTGCAAATGCAATGCCTTTTTAATCAATGATCTTGTCTCTGTTTACAGCCTCCATATTGAGATAAATCTTAATTAGTGGCCCCCTGCATCAGCACCAGACCGTTCCATTTTCTTCCCTGCTTGCAGTTTTCCAATACCCTGCTAGTGGAACTTTTGAGTTCTGATAAATTATGCTTTGCAGACAGAAAAGGGGAATGTAGAATACATAAACAGACAGGGATGCAGAAAAAAATCTTTGGATTCTTGGATGACTAATCCACACTTTCTTCACAGTGAATCTACCCTGTTAGCATTCAAACATGCAAAAGGGAACACAGCCAATGATTACTTTGGTTTAGCAGATGCAGGCTGTATTGCTAAATGTAATTCTATCATCACTCAAAAGTGAGCATCTCTTTTAAAAAGAAGAGACTGGAGCAACTGAACAAAATTAACCATGCCTTTAATTGCTTTGTTCTGTTTACGGTTAGTGACGTAAAATGATGGGAAAATGTTACGCTGTTACTCAGATCTGTGTATTTGTACAAAGGCCACATTGACTTCAGTCAGGTAAAGAGGTCTGACGCTACCCAGATTGTCGTGACAACAGGATCTCACTTCTTATTGCTTCTGATTTTGAATAAAAAAGTAAAATCAGCATAAACTGTTCCCATGTGCAAAGTCCATAAACCGTATTCTGGCTAGCAGAAAAACACGCAAGAGACAGTGCCTGCTTTATGATAAGGATGAACCCTTCAAAAAGCGAGAAACATTTTGCTTCAAGCTGTGGCCTAATGCGTGCCCTTTCTTCAGAGCTTATGGAAACGGCAGTTATACTAGCAGACAAGGCAGCTTCCTGTGATCTGTTAAACCAGGATAATCAGTCTCTGTCTCTTCATTTCCAATGTGTTTGAAACTAGGTGGCATGAAGAAACCTTATTAGCCAGTAGGTCCAGAAAGGTGTAACGCCTCTGAAGGCCCTGTCACTTCCTTCACTTGTGAACAACTAAGAATCAAATTCAGATTTCTTTTAACAAATTTGTTTCAGAAGTAAATGTTTACTTCAGTGTATTTGTTATACTAAGTTTATCATATCCAGTTCACAACGCCAATTCAAAACTTGATGTTGGAACTGTAATAGTTTGCCACAGGCATGGAGACTAACCAAGAAATCTTATCTCCTCTCCCTTGTGGAATCAGAATCCAAGCACTTCCATTCATAGTTCTACCAGTAAAGTTCCACTGCCTGAATATCGATGCTACTTCTATTTACTGTTTGTATAAAAGTAACCCCATTCTGGCTCCATGTGGTAGCTGGATGTCAATACGCTGAGCAGTGACTATAATAAGAGACTGCCTCTACACCAAGGAGGAAAAAAGAGCAGCCAGATCAACTGATTCTCGCGCATCTTGGTGAATAACTGATTCTTGTTGGTTTCTGAACGGATCTAGGAATGAGAAAAATCATTCCCACACCATCTGACACAGTGTGGTTTTGGTTTTCTTGCTGAATAAAACACTTCAAAAATATTGAAGTGCTCTAGTTTTCTTTCCATTTTATTTTCCAATAATATTTGGGGAAATATATAGACCCAATGTTAGATCAAAACAACAACAACAAAAACCCCAGATTATTTACAAACTATGGATCCCCAAATACCACTTTCACTAAAGGGGTCTTGATATACGCTCTTTCAGCTTTTTTATACATAAAATCTTCGTATTGTTGTATCTTAAAACCTGTCTTTACCTAACATAAAACAAGGTGGAATGAGAAACGTATGGTCCTTTTCCCACTGAAAGCATGGATTCAGTTAAAGCAATGACTACTTGACTCCTTGGAGAACCTGCACCCTTGGAGGAGCTTAGAAGATCCAGATACCTAAATTGTGAGGGACCAGACTGCCCAATTACCAAGCATGTTGGAGAAGCATTCCCTCCAGCAGCAACAACCAGCATCCCTTCTGCAAGAAAAGAGATGTCAGAGGGATTCCCCAAGACTGCCAGCAAGCGAGTACAGTCTCCAAAACTCCCTCCTTCCACCTGGCACAAGAACTGTTACACTGCTTGAATCAGGCAGAGTAACGTGCTCAGCTCACACATGACAATGTACGACACTTGCATTCAACGCTTTCTTTTTAATGAATGAAGTCCTCAAGAAGTAACTTCAAACCTTCCCTACCACCCTAAATTACTCCGACAAGATGATCTGATTAGATAATCTAACCCCCTAGGTGATGGAAAATGCAAATTAATAAGGACATGAAATAAAATCAACTGAACCATTTCATGCTTGATTGTGTCCTCCTTTACCATCTTAAAAGCTGTAAACGTGCATAGATTGTCTTTGTAAAGTGTCTATCATAATCAAAGTGTATCAACAGCAACTGAGCCTCCGTCTGGGGGCCTCTCCGTTTTGTAGGAGCTGTGACACTAAATTCAGTTAGGTACAGCTCATTAAAAAGACAAGTATTATGCTAAAGCTGACTCTATTTGCTGTTGACTAGAACAAATATGTCAGGATCCAGGGGCCAATCTATATTTTCAAAGAAAGATGGTACTTCCTGTTGTGTGGAGAAAGTCTGTAACTGAAAATGACTTCAAAAGAAATTATTCTGGAACCACTTAAAACGTAGAATAGGTTTTAAGGACAACTGCAGGAGATGGGAAGCAGAAGCCCAGATTTCATCTTTCCATAACCACTTAAAATATAGAATAAGGACATAAAAATGACTGGAGAAGATGGGAAGCAGAAACCCACATTTTATTGCTTTATACTTAGAAGTGAAACAAAAAACTTGATTTTTTAAAAGATGCTTATGTGTAACAGGAAACTACCTACTCCTCTGTGAAATTTCATTCCTTACTTTCAGTATTTTGTTAAATTGACTTAGAAATGAAAGCACTTACATAGGAAACACATTATCTAGAGAGAAAAGATTGTAGTTACGGATTGAAATGCAAGTGATTACCTGAGATATTCCAACTCTAGCATAATTACTTGTTATTTTGAGCACAGAAAATGCAAACAGATGAAAAGCTGTAAAGTGACAGGTTAAAAACCCTTATTCTGAGACCAAAATACTTGTGAACCATCGTTGTTCTTGTTTCAGAGCAGTGCTACTTATGGATATAAGTATACTTACAGATACTTGTGAATACATTTATACCTGATGAATACAAGCAATAAACTGTTCTCTTGAAACCTTATGATTTTATACATTCATGCAGTGCATAAATTATACGTATTTCATCTATAGTAGGCATATAACATCTACAATATGAACTCATACATATATTTTTTTATTTAACAAGCACTCTTAGAAGAGTAGCCATGTGCTTGGAAAACAGAGTGGAGAGAAACATATTAAGAGCATTAGTTCAGTGACTGTAGCTACTTATAACATTCCCAGAAAAGGATAAATATTTGTTACAGATAACACAAGCTACACCAACAAGATGGCCTCAGAAACTGCAACACATTCTATCCTTTCTAATCAAAAAAATAGCTTTTCATTTACTCAAACATCTAAGGAATAATTGTCTGAGAAAGCCTTCAGCTATGATGAACACCTCTCATGTTTTCTCCGTTGCTGAATGGTCCTATTATCACAGATGGGAGTGGGAATACTGGTAAAGCCTGAATGGGAGAGAAAGGCAATCGCCACCTGGTGATCTTATAATGGAATAGTTCATGGATGCTTAAGCAGCCGTGGATGGAGCTATATAATATCTTCTTGCTGAAATAACTTCATGGCTTACAGTTCTTTTTTGTTGCAAAAAGACTAATATGTGAAATTTGTCAATTTAAGGGCATTATCCGGGCTCAATATCTGTCAGTCATTCACTTTCCTTTTTCACAAGTCAGAGGAAGTTATGTGGAAATGGACCCCCAGTTAAATTGGGTTTGCTCCACCATTAAGCAGAACCACCACAGCTCTGGTGATGTGTCCAATCTGTGACGACTGTGGGAATATAGCTGGTAGTAAAAAGGCAATTTTCATTAGCAATTTGAAATTCTTCCCATGTTCATTTCAATTAGACCTGCGGCCCTGTTATATGGTTGGCTATATATCTATAATAATATTGCTGTAATAGCTGTAATCAATAGACAGTTGCAGATTGAAAATATACAAGCATATTAGGACACACACATGGATGCACACACAATTACACACTGCATGTATATATGTGAGTAATCAATATGCACACATATACATACACAATTATAATGCAAACAAGATTTTGAGGCATTCCTTGTTAATAGAAGCCACATACTTGCTTATAGGAAGACTAAGGCAGTACTTTTCCTTTTATACATAACACATTTCTATCCCAGGTATTTCTTACTGCAAATATTTTGCAAATGTCATTTTTTAAAACCTGACCCCACTGAAATCAATAGTGATTTTGCCAGTGGCTTCAGTAAAGCTGAGGTCCACTCTTATCTAGCATCACGGAGGAAACCCTACAGAGTCCTTCCCAACGTGCTTTCCTTTAGCTAGACCCAAGCACTTCTACAAACCCCCACTGACTTCTACCTGAAGGACTGGGGTCCTACTCCTCCGACAAAATTGATTGATTTAATTGGCTATTATGCTAATAAGATATGACAGATACAAGCGGATTTCCACCTCTTAGTGATGATCTGGATCACAGCGATAGTTTAGTTGTTGTGAGCTTATCTCTTAGCATGGTGCAGATGTTCACCGTGGCTGGTATGAAACCAGCACCGTCACAGACATGGGTGGAGCCTGCAGAGACACAGTGTGTAACAGCAGCACAAAGTCATGGTGGGCAGCAAAGATGGCAGTCTTAACGTCACTTCTGAAGGATGGGAGCCAAGAATAGCTTAAAGAAGCCTTACAGTGAGGGCCTAATGTTTACAAATACTCATGTACACTTCTTATTTGCTGCAGTTTGTAGTGCAGCATTGTTCAGCAGTAGCAGGAAAAGCTGTCAAGGAAGTATAGTTTGATAAATTAAACCATACACTGAAGAGATCCACATAGTTACAGACAAAAAAAGATGGCATTTTTTGGGATGCACTTCACATTTCAATGTGAATTTCCAATTCCCAATTTGCAGCTCTGGCAAAAGACTGAAATGCCTAAGAACAGAGTGCCATTTACATGATCTTAGGTGTCATGCCTGGCCTCTAGATGCCCCTCCATAAGGGCACAGGTCTCCTGTAGGTCCTATGCCATACCTGGTAGCCCTGGATGGATGGCTCAGACTCTACGGCATCTTTAGTGGTATTACACACCTTCACCTGGATCACCTCCTTCTTTCTTCTCCTTGAATTAACTTGCTCAAGTTAAGTTTCCAATCTGCCTTCTTTGTGCTTCAGCTCCCCATTTACACAGGGGCTATTGTCCTTGCTCCATATGTCTACAGTGGATGTAGAAACTCTTTTACAGTCAATGAAAATATGGTGCCTACTATAACCCACTCCCAGAACTCCAGGTGGAGCCCCCAGTTTCTGCTGAATATGAACCAAGTTTTATATAGTGCTACAAGCCACACTGATGATGAATAAACTGCTCAGTTTGGAAAATGGAGGTAAAATCTTCTCTAGCCTGATTGTTTCAAGGGAGCGGCACAGTACTGATCACAGTGTGGGGTGGCACACACTCTGCAGCTGGGGTGAAGCAATTTTAAATGCTTTATAGACTTTAAGGATTAAGTCCCAAGGACAATTTCTTGTTTTACGTAACTGGGGTACTGCATGATATATGGAGGATTTTTATGGCCACTGTGGCGGGTTGTGAACTTGTTTTATTTGTGTAGATTAATATGTCATGGATTATTAATGAGTTACTTTCTCTTTCTGATAGGCAGTATTCTTCTTCTACAAGTTTCTTAAGGTCCTCAGTTTTTGGCCGCGGAGTGCACATGAACACTTGTCTCAAGTCTGTGGATGTGGATTTAAACCACAGTGGAAGTGAGGCAGGCAGCTTCTGCTAAATTATTTCATTTTAATTTAGTCTATTTTGAAATCAGCAAGAGAAAATTTCTACTTGCTCTTTTCTTATTTTGACTATACAGTTTTAATTTTCAATAAATAAAATCTGTAACAAAGACACAGTAGAGATTCTTGTGAAACTGCTAGGAAAAAGCAGTAATAAAAATGCAGAAAATAGTCATTATAATTTCCTATCCTTGCCCCTAGATTGTTTTTCCTTTTCAAATAGTTTATTGATTTCAGTGACATCATAGCAGGCCCACATAAGCAAAGCACACAGAGGGCAGGAACAAGATTATTACACTAATGAGAGCAGATACTGTACAGACATCAGAAACTTAGTACAGTTACAAAGATGAGAGAGTGGCACTGGCAAATTCAATTATTGATCAAACACACCTCTAACAGACTGGTGGGCCTTATAATGTGTAGGAACTAAACCTAGCATATATGTAAAATAAAAAAAAGTAAATATATAGCAAAAACCTGTATTATAGTAAACATATAAAGCATGTATAATAACAGATGCAATTATTTCCTTCTTACTCAAGCGGAATCATGTTTTACCTTCAGGGGTTGCTTTGCAAGATCTTGCTGGCTAGAGGTTCATGGTTAGAGAAGCATCCTTGAAATAGGTTGCTATGATCATTGTAGAAGTCAGTGATATGAAGGACAAAGGGCTCAAATCCATTTGTTTAAAGCAGTATTTTACTTGTTAGTATAACCTGGAGCAACCACACTGACCATTATCTTTATCTGAGCATCTCAAAGCAACTTACAACACTGAGAGAGGCTTGAAAAAAGATTTGTGTGCTTGAAAGCTTGTCTGCTTTTTCTAACTCTATTGGATGGCCTAATAAAAGACATTACCTCTAGCCACAAACCTCGCTTCACTTACATTGTTACTCTTCGGGACTAGAACAACATTGTCAGTACTGAGTAGAGCAGACCCGAATTCTGCAGGGGATTTTCCTTTATAAAGAATCAGCAGCACAGAATGATCCTGTAAGCCAAAAAACGTTGTAGCATAGGAATTACTAACTACTGTGTCCATTTTAAAGATGAGTAAACTGCTGCGGACCCGAGTGTTGCCAAAGATCCAAAAGAGACAGAAACGCACTCCAGACATGTGGCTCCCAGTCCATCAGCATATCAGAGTCTCCTAGTGCTTAATGAGTAGCCCATAATTTGAATGAGGTAAGAGCAGCAAGGAGGAATTACTGAGTCTCGGATGACTTATTTATTACCACACCGAGCTCACTCCTGAAGCTTCCAGGCATTCTTAAAACATATGCCGCAGGATACTTTGCGCCAGCTGGCAGCTCCACGGTTAGTCACTGCTTTTCAATGCTTGCAATTGACGTCTTGTCCCAGATCCAGCATCTAAAACATAGTCTTCTCTGCTGGCTCAATCAAAGCTCCAAGCTGTATAAAAACTTCTTGGTATTGGCACACAGACACGTAGTACCCTATACAAAATGATTCCAAAGTACATCCAGGTCTCAGACTGATCGCTTTGGTTTCTGCTACTGACATAATATATGCAGCAGGAGGCCTTCTACCTTCTGTTAGCTCTCCAAAACGAGAACTCAAGATCACAAAGAGGTTATAGCAAGCCTTTTGGATTGCACTCAGTTGTGCACTGTTTCAGAACACAAAAGGAAGAGAATTCACCTTTAAATCACACAAGGTGATTTAGTCCACACGCTCCTTCCCCAGCTACATCCCAGTAAAATCTGGTTCATGCAAATAAAGATAAAAGTGTTATGCTAAGACAAAAATTTTCCATGTTAAAGAAAAGAAGGAAAAAAAAGAGATAAAGTAGTGCTCTCTGGAATGCATATTGAGAGTAAAACTCAATAATGAACCTGAAGGTTTGAACTGTCAGAAATATTTTGGGGGTAGAAGGTACAGATAAATGGGCTATGCTGCAGAACCGTACTATACGTAGGCACATTATGTGGTGCAGTAACACACCGGTGTGTTTTTCAATACTGAATTCACAGGCTAACATCTCCCTCTATTATTTTCTCAAACTCCACAGTGAACTTGAATTATCTTTTCACACTTCTTTAGTTTATTCAAACTACTCATTTCACAACCTCCAAAACATACATAGCTCTGGTCTTACAGGGCCTTGGAGAGCAGAGTACAACGCAGACACTAACTCTGATAGTGACAGTCAGCATTCAATATTCAACTACTGTAATTAATAAAACTGCACTGTTGCTATTTTTCACTAATAGAAGATTTCCAAAAGCAAATTGCAGCAATAAATTACACCATTACAGCCCATATTATTATTCTGTGAGGTAACAAATCTTGCAGAAACACAATCAGCATTGCTAGAAAAAAAAATACAGAGGACAAATCAGATGACTAGGACCTGATTAAAATTAATGTCAGTGTTACTTTTGTTTCCATTTGCTTGCTAAAATCTGGTCTTTCACCAGCGTGCTGGCTTGCTGATGCTCATGCTATGGTGTTGGTGCTTTAAATATTAGGCATGATTTGTTTCTAGGGGGAAAAACAATCTTGATATGTTCACTGTCTGTGCTGATTCACATTGCCAGGCCCTGCAGTGTAACTCTGATCTAAAGCACACACTCCAGCAAAGGGGCCACTGCCACAGCGTAGAAGTTTTGGTGTGTTAATTCATTTAACATACGTGCATCAATCTGGAGAGCTCAGACATTGCAGAAAGACCTTTGCATACAGCCCCTCCAGCTTAGCAAAGTTGATTTCCTTAGTAACCCAGGCTTTGGTGCGGTCTTGATACCAGGATTATGAACAGATCAAACCCCATCACCACCGCGGCTCCCCACGTCCCCATCCCCAGCTGCTGCACAGACAGGCAGAGAAAGAGCCAGAAGAACGGTGCTAGCTTTCTCCCTAGGACTGTACTGAGCCTTGTCCTCGGTTTAGTGTTTTATCTTCCTCAAACAGAACTACTGAGCTGGAAGTACAGATTCTTAATGAATTCCATGACAAACATCCTCGGTGCCGAGAGCATGGCTGGATAACGAACTGTAAACTGAACGCAGGGTAAGGCAAACATGCAGCTAATAGCAAACCGAAGGTGAAAAGTTGCTGGTTTTTTTAATGCTTGGGGTAGCTCATTATAACACTGAGGCTTATTAAAGTCCTGGTGATTTTTTTGCTACCACGCTTACTCATTATCTTCCATTATAGTTAAGCATCTCCTTGTTGTCTAGATAGTCTCACTGTCCAAGCTGGAGCACCTCAGGACCTCATTAATTAGAGTTCAGCCCAAACAATTCATAATTCTGCTAGGTGAGTATTCCACATGATTGTGAAGAATGAGGTACTCCCCAGAAATACTAAAACTCTCTTTACAGATCAAAATCATCATTAGAAGTTGCCAGTTAAGAGAAATTATTCCTGGTTTTTGGCATGGGTCACAGCTATCTGACTTCATGCTTAAGCTGGCTGAGCAACTGCTCAGGTTTGTTTGCAAATATACCTGATCTGCTCTGGCAGTCATTGTTCAGCCCGCCATCTCTTTCAAGTGACAGCATGAGAAGATGGAGACCATTTACTCTCTAGTGTAAACCACAAATTTTTGATGTCTGGAATAAGTTTGGGCAGTGCCTGGACTTGTATTTATCAGTTAAGTCACGACAACTGATCGTTAGCTAAAGTTAATGAGAAAGCACTAGTTTAGATGAAAACCAGTGCATTAACTGCCATAGCAGAGGGCTTAATCTAGCAATCGAGGCTGCTGAGTTCAATTCCCCTTCCAGCTTTGCGAGCACCTCATAAACAAACTCACAGGGTGAATACAGTCCTTAGCAGCTACAGCATCAAAATACACAGCCCTGGAATGTCCTTCTCAAGCATCATCATCCAAGACCAGAGCTCACTTTCTGCTGGCTCATTCTTAGATCTCTGCACGGTCTCTGCTCACATGTGTGTGGCAGCTGTGAAATTGCCTTTGTGGTTATGTTAAACAATCAGAATTTTAATCAGCTGTCATTTCAAATACAAAGTGTTATTTCAGATGTCTTCTTCTGATGGAGCAGTACCACAAACCTGAGCCAATAATTCAAGCAGTCCCAAAATGCTGCCCAGTAATCACAAGAACTAAAGAGTCTCCAGACTTCATGTTACACAATGCATTGCCATGAACCAATACCAGAATTATCTGCAGCAGAATGTGGACTTGACTCAGGCTCACTTGCAATGCTGAGAATCAGTGTAGAAGCACCTGGCTATCTCCATGCAGCCTTGCACTGTGCCATGCTGTCAGAAGAAAGAGCCCATAACAGTACTCTTCCAACATGCACAAGTGATTGGCATCAAGCACGGACTGGCTCGGGGCTCTCGAATCCCGATGCTTGCTATGTTAGGATAAAAGTGTTATCCTACGTCCCAATGTCAGCTGTGCTGTCCCTTCTTTCCCATTCATAGAGCTCAGTTTCATCCAACCTTGAACACCTTAACTTTCATCTCCTTGGCTTGTGAACTGATAGTTTTCTAGAGGATTCTGACTTGTCTGTCACTTGTCTGTGCAGCATTTAGCGCTGTGAGACACTGCTCTTTGAGGGGAGCATTTAGGTATTACCACAACAACAAGTCTCCACCAATTGAGTAACTGGCTGTCTCACTGCACACTGTCATTGTTCCGCAATTTTTTGTTTGGTTCGCAGGATTTCTCTCCTGTCGAGGCTGAGAAGCATATACATTAAGCCTTAGATTAATATCTCTCTACTACAGGCAGGAAAACTAGCAAAGAAAACCACAGGTTCTCTATATGACAGAGATTTTCAAAAATCTGGAAGCTAGCTGACCCCACCTCTCCTCAGCATTTTAAAAATCTCAAAGGAATCCATTGAATAGCCTTGTCAGATATGAGGGATGCTGGAAGAGGAAATTATACATACTGTTATGCTGCATAGAAAATGACATACAACTCGATCCAATGCAAAAATTAATTCCAGCCAGCTGAGATAGCCTTATTGATCCATTCTCATTTCCTGCAAAAGGTAGGACTGGATGTGATTGTAGTAAAGAAAAGGAAAACAGAAGCTAGAAGCAGAAGTGCAGGGGTTGTAGAAATGATGACTGGGACTTCAAAAAGCACTGCTAAATTGAGCCATTTTTAATTCTTTATGTTGTCTGCATCATCTGACCAATTTAAGATCAACAAACAACAGTTCATCCTTTTTCTGCTTTTGTTTCCTGATGGGCAGACAACAAAAAAGCCAATTCTCAGCAGATAAGATTAATCAATACGCACTGCCAGTCACAGCTCAACGCACTATGTGACACAGCCAATTTATAAGCAGGTATGCAAACTCCTGAGTTCATCTGGTACAAATATAGAGCAATGACACAAACTTTAGCAAAATTATATCCACCAGAAATCTAAAGGGAGGAATGCTATCCTCATTTGAACAATTGCAACCTGCCATGAAGGAAACTGTAGGCACATAAGTGATCTCGGTTACTGCTTCTCCCTTAACATCAGGAGATTGTTAACTCCGGCCTTTCACGCAGAGCACTCAGTCCTGAAACTACACTCTAAAAACTCTTGACTTCATGGTATTGTTTAGGGCTTCACAGTTGATTTAAGTTGTCCCAGTTAGTATTACTAATAGTAATAGGACAGTTTTGCATCAAATAAATTTCCTCCAACTCTTTATCTGATGTGATTCATAATTAAATTACCTAAGACAATACCTGCCAGCTGAAAAGCTTTATATGTAGATTATCTGTTTATTTGTTTGTGATAAGTAAATCAGGAAAGGCATGTATTTACATAGCCTCAGATTTTATCTTCTGGAAAGCTCCTCAGTGCCTGTTGTCCCTCGCTTTATTCAAGACTGAAAGATTAACAGGAGTGAGAAGTCTGCACTGCTGCAACCTTGAAACAGATAGAGCTTTATGCTGGGAAGTCACAGACTGCGCAGGGATGAAAACTCTATTTATTCAGTCCATATTTTAAAATGGTATTACAGGGACTTCATTACAATGAAATACCTTAAAAAAATTTTACCTTAGGGAATGGCTTACATAAATGTGTTTATAAAACAAACAATGCTTTGGGAGCTAAATTTTCGATCACCTGTGTTTTAATGGAAAGCGAGTTAACAAGCATACCTAAAAATGTCAAAAAGTGGTTTTGGCTGAGTCACAGCTCTGTGTCTTAGTTGTCCATTCCCTTACTTCTGCAGCAGAACTGTCAATACATTGAGTTCTGAATGTAAAGGAAGGTACATGCAAACCAAGCACTTCCTAGCAAAACAATTCACCGAGCAAAAAGTGTGTGTGGAACTATACTGCCTAATGAGAGGTCAAGGAGAATCCCAGCTACACATTATTGCTGGGTTGGTCAGCGTACTCTACATAAAAAATCTGACCTTGGATTAACCAGCAGTTCACAGGATGCGATTGGACAAGGAAAAGATGCAGTTTACATCAGCAGAAAGGCGGGACACACAGACACAGGTTATATCTTTCATTAGCCCCGCTGATACAGCTTGGGAGAAAAGAAAAACTTCTGAGCATGTGAGGTGTGAAACAGCAGCAACGACCTTTAAGAAATGCCTGAGAGCCATTCCAACTTCGATCTGCTTGTAAGCAGTTATCAATGGATTACAGAGCCTGATCAATGAAGCCTGAAAGCCCCGCTGAAAATGTAGTAGTATTAGGGTTATTTTAAAGAGGAAATATGCCTGGATAAGCAAGCTGCATGGCTTCCCATGGTGACAAATGTCTTTTGGAGTAAATTCAGACTAAAACTCTCAGAATAGACTCCTGACATTGGATTTATGCTTCAGCACTTTAAATCGCTGGGCTTCATGCAAGTCACAGTTAAACTAATTCAGAGGGAGTTTATGCTGCTATTGAAGCACTACTACTGCAGTTCCATATACAGGGTCTTGCATAAATATCAGACCATTGATTCCCCATGTTCCTCCCATGAAGGAGTTCTCCTTTAATATTAATGTGCTTTACTAGCATGAAATAATGAATTTATACACAGGTCTTCTACCTTGTTCTACCCCAAAGCAAAATTTAATAGCATTAAACATATGTATTATCCATGTTAAACATGGAAAGAAATCTCTTGCTAAATTTCCTAAAACGTGGTCTCGTGTTGAACACAAACATACTGACTTCTTCAGTGGAATTTGTGTGTGTGCATATTCTACAAATGTGAACAGTTTTGGTTTTGTTTTTTAATCTAGTCAAGTGGCAAAATCAATACAGTTGGCTACATTTGCTCATGACAGGATAGAAATTTGAGGAAAATGTGGAAGGTAAGTCAAGCAACCTTGTACACCTTAATTGGCAAGTTCTGAGGTTACTTGTGATTAATTGAGGAGGTTTTCAAAAGCAGCTTAGCAGATAATTAATTAAGCTCCTATGAAAGCACTTTCCTAATTGATCCTGCAACAAGTAACATGAAACAAAAAAATGCCAGAATAGGGCACCACTCAGACAGCAGATTTTCTCTATTGTAAGATTAAATCTTTGCGGTAGATTTTTCCTGTTAGCAGACAGTGGGATATATTTTCTGTTTTACCTTAAGAAATCTTTTTATTTTCTTATTTAAGTCTTTTGATGAATTTTACAATCGCCAGTTTCTGTAGCTGTAGTATTTTGCAGCTGTGGTGATCTAAGTGTCAGGAGATCTGAAGGAGGGATTGTGTGCCTGAAAGAGCATCTATCTTTGTCCGTCTGTATCAGATGGTCTAATAAATGACATTACCTCTTTACAGATCTTGCCTCAGGTAATTATTGCTATTCAATGATGGAAATATAACCTATAAATTGAATCTCTTACTTTGAGTGAGACATACAGAATCTCATACAACCTGCATGCAAGACAGATTGAGTGTATGGTTGCACCAAGTGCCATACTAAGAGTATGGTAGTGAGAGGACTACATGTGCCTGACTAGGATCTATTTTTGATGCATCACTCCCCACAGTACTTAATGAAAGGTCTGGTATGTGAGAGTTAGAAAGCAACAGGACCAGCTATAATGACATTTTTCTAACTTTTCTGTCTCATTTTTCTCTCTAAATGCCTTGAAGGGTGAAATGTCCTCCAAAATTACGCAGATTGATTAACTTCTGAGCTCAGGAAAAAAAATATATTTACCCCAAATTTACATGTAATTTTTTTCCGGGAAAAAGTTATTACACCTATTCTTAGCCCAGTAGTTTTCATATCTCTTGCTCCTTTTATTTCACTGTAGTGTTCACTGTAGCAGCATCACTGGGTTGTTGTTTTTTACTTGTATACACTATTTCGGGCAGTAATTAGTTAGGCACACAGAATATGGATTCTGCTAAAACCCTCTCTTTTGACTGTATGATGAATTTCCATTGATTTTTCAGCAGCTGTATCCTACCAATTGCTCTACTGATCGAAGTCGTGTAAGGATCTTTTAAAATTCCAGGTTCAGTTCTCACTGACAATGTCAATTCTTTCATCTCTCTCATTCCAAAATACTGTAGCAACAATTGCACTAACCTTTTGAAGACCCACTTGCTTTTCATCTTACTACTTGTTTGTAATGTAATCAGGCATAGGGCAATAAAAGAGACATGATCTTTCTTGCTTCATAAGTTTGGAATGGCTCACATGAGACCTGCTTTACTCTGAGTCAGAGACAACCTTTATGCTACACTCAAACCAAACAAAAGTTTGCTGCTTTCATCCCCAAAAGACTGACTAGGATGCCCATCAGACCAATGGCAGAGACTCAATCAGATCCTACTTTCTAATCCAGTACAATATCTTTGGGTACCTCTTTCTCTCCCTTTTTTTGGCCACCTTTAAAAATTCTGAATGACAGATTTTACTTTTGATGTTTGTAGTTTTGCTGTAGGAAGACTCCATGCTAAATCAACAAAATCTGCTTTACCCTCCCAAGGATTATGAAACACACTTGCTGATAAACATTGAGATCTAATTTCTGTGCACGATGATGTGCTGTTGCTTTACAGTGCGTAGCTGAGATAAAGAGCATGGCCTGACTTCTCAGCAGACACAGCATCACCCTCTCTCGTTTCAGCGTGATTCTTTTTCTGAACAGGAGAACTGCCAGGTAATCAGCTCAGCTAGAGATTAATGCCTAAATGAAGCAAGCACCCTGGCTGGATATGCAGTGTTAGCAAACAGAAAACTCTGAAAATTCCCTTTATCTACTAATATCCAGCTAGCAAAGCCAATTTTGCATTGGTAGCCCATCCGACTGGATTCTGTTAACACAGTATATTTTGGCTCCAGCCAAGTGTTATCACAAGGTACAGAAACGAGACAAACAAACACAAGAAAGCTTTGCAAAGAGACAGGTTTAATGATTTCATTGTTTGAAACCTTTGCACAACCCAGAGTGCCTAATGGTACATCTGTTGGGAATAAAGCAGCTCATCTTATATGATTTACACAATGCTAAATTCATTCATTTAGACCTCCAGTTCTTAAAGGAACCTCTGCAGGTAGATGAATTTTAATCCAGAATAGACGCAAGTTTGCAAGTAAATCTTGAATCTTCTGTGCAAGGCCTTGACCCTGATATAAGATATTAAAACAAATCTTGATTCCCTCAGATATAGAATACAAAGTAGGTGGTGATGAATTCTTTCAAGCAATGAACAAGGAGACGTTCAGTCTGATGATAAGACAGATGTCTGCTATTTGGTACTGGAAGGCATTTATCTCAAAATAAAATCTGCCCACAAAAGCCTTCCTTACACACATTCTCAAGTCTTAAGAGGACAGATACTCAAATATGTATTCCCTGTTCAACTCCACAGGTAATGAGGACAATTATTGCCCTCTCGGATCTGGAATGCAGCACAGGCTTTCTGCTGACTTAACAGACTTTGGATAAGGAAATTGCTGGGCATGACCCCAGCTGATACAAGCAGCGGTTTTACTCTTCAAAGAGGAGGAATATATTGAAGACTAGGACTTCCAGGAAATAATACTCATCTAATTATCTGCTGCAAACCACTGAACACTGTTCAAAGAAAAGACTGCCAGAATTTCACCACCAAGATTATGCACAGGAGAGGCAAAAGGCACAAGTGGGATGGATATGTCTAATTCTTTTTCCAAATCCTGAGCTCTAACTTTGACTAATGGTAGCATGTGTAGTTCCTCTATTTAATTGGCGCTTGGTGCTGTTCTAGGTAGCTGACAGCTTCGTGCTTCTCCCTTTCCTGAGGTTCAGCAGGACTTCCATAATAAATGCTCAGTGCCTACTTCAGCTGTGAGCACAGAAGAGTTCTCAGCATGTACCTAAATCCCACAGAAAATAAAATGCCTACCTAAAAGTGTACCTGAGATGTTGGAGACTCCAGCAAAATGTGTTCTTTGCTTGACTTGGAGCAGGAATTTAATCATAGAATCATAGAATCGTTTAGGTTGGAGGACATCAGGTTGTTCACACACAGTAGAGGACCCTAACTGCCAAGTCTCAGCGCTCCCACTGTCCCAGCTTTGCTTTGCAGAAGTAATTGCGTCTTCACTGGGCCAGAGGAAGAGGATGAGACACTGCTTTCACAAATCACATTTGTAAGCCTTGAAAAGACAGGCAATGGGTATGTTTTAAGGGTAGCTACAACACTAACCAGAGCAAGCAGATTTTCACCCAAGGCATTTTTCCACATGAAAGTCTATACTTCATTTTTTAAAAATATATTATTGAGGCTATTATTATTTTCTGTTTCTTCCTCGAAACCACACGTTCTTACGCTATTAGGGAAACAGCCAGTGAAATAAGTATCAGCCTCAGTCTACCAAGGACCAAGCAACTCAAGTCTTTAGCAGAAGGTGCTCGAGGCCCTCAAGTTGCTCTACATCTTGCAAGTTCAAGCCATGTAATGGCAATTAGAAATGGGAAGCTAAATCTGCTTGGCTTTCTGTTACTAGCTGGTAGCCTGGAGGGAACCGTGCATGACAGAAATTCAGGATTTAAAGTCAGAGAGAGATTTTTGAAGTGGCAACACCCCTTTCCTCTGTGGTAAGTTTGTAAGAACTGAAATTGTGTGACATGTACAGACGATTAAATGCAGGCAGGACTTTAGCAAGTAGTCCTATGCAGCCATAAAATGGGGAGGCAGGGCAGAGCACTCCTTTGCAAGTTTGAGGCCTGGCATACGTTTTATCAGACCACATCCATACAGATCAGACAGAGCAACATGATGAAACAGTTTCTTACCATTGCCAAGGGAACAATTCCAACAAGATCCTTCTGGCAGATGAAGATTTCAGACAAGGATATGTCTGTCGTCCCCTTCCGAGGATATTCCACCTGCCAGGTGATGGGCTGTGTTCCAGAAAGGCTGCTGAAACTGGCTATTTCAAAGTTCATCTGCACGACCTCATTGAATAAACTGTTACTTCTGAAAAGAGGAAAACAGGGAAAGGGAAGAGCTATTACTTTTGCTGAAGAAGGCAAATGAAGTGAATCATACTAGCTACTGGAAAATGCAGCTATTTATATGCAGATATAACACAAGGCCTTTTCCAATCTACAACTTCTTCAGAGCACACAAACTGGAATTATTCAAAATGGGTCAGCTCTCCACTATGTGAAGGGATAAGATCCAGGATATTGTATCTGATGAAGGCAAAACATACTTATTCCATCACATGTTTTCATGATTTTGCAAGTATGTTTCAATCCTACTGCAAGATGGATTTGACCCTGATCAACCAAAGTTAAGTCCAGTGCAGCTCATGAAGGCTGCAGAGTCCGGAATTAGAGCAGCCAAAAAGAAAAACAAGATTTGTTGTACACATCCACCACCAAAATCACATATACCCTTAGCAATGGAACTCAGTGTAGCTGAAGTTCATATATGCTGCATGGAAACCGTTAAAAAAATAATATGATTAAATGGCAAAATGACAAGATTAATCTGAACTTAGAGGTATGCTCTGGAAATTAAAAACCCACACAGCTGAGACCAAATAGAAAGTACAAAGCTATGGCAGGTAAAATATACTGTGAAGTCAGGAGGCATAAGATAATTTGAACAACAAATATGAAAAGACACACTGAAATTCTTTCCCTTACGGTGAATTTCTTTAACTACACCAGAAACAAAAGGAATAAATGAAAGAAATGTGCTGGACTATCTGCTAGTTTAATTAAAAAAAAAAAAAAA
>Ga0181612_121947_pt1 | contig 26916 bp, 6 predicted proteins | sample HoacroProtozoa21_FD_119630 | JGI IMG/M metagenome (GOLD analysis project Ga0181612, IMG submission 119630) | Hoatzin crop microbial communities from Cojedes, Venezuel. Combined Assembly of Gp0051906, Gp0051904, Gp0051908
AGTGACAGAGGAGGAAAAAAAGTAAATGTTCAGAAACTGTTCAAATGCGAATTCTTTAGAAAAGATGGAGAAACACAAAAAGAAGAGAATGCAATGGAAGCAAAGTAATCTGTCTTCATGAAGAGAAAACTCTGGGAGCAAAGCAGTAGTTGGAAAACTATCTTGGAAATGAAAAGTAGCAACAATTTATAAAAGCCAACAAGTTGTTTGTATAACAACCATTAGAAATTCCAGAAGATACAGGAAGAAACAAAGGAATTCCAAAAGAAAACACTACAGCAATGACGGTGAGAGCAAGTAACTCTGTTTCTTTAATTTCAGCGATTCCTGAAACACTTGAAACATTGTAGCACATTATTTTACATATTCATTGTAATTTTATGTTTATTTATTGCAAATCTAACCAATATATATTTGCATATCTATCTCTTACTGATTAGGAATCACTGCATAAGGACCTTTTATATATATATAAAAATTTTATTTTCTTTAATTGAGGCCAGTTGTGTGGATCATACCTGCAGAACTAATAGCCACTTCCACGGGAGAATGTAAACACTCATACAACAGAACATAGGAGATCATTCCTCAAGAACAACTCCCATATCTGTTGAAACTAGGAATTTCTGCTACATTATTGTATTTTAGTCACTGCATTTTCCCTTACTATCTAATCATATAATTCCAAATAAAGAGAACTTCAATAAAACAGCGACCATTTCTCTTACCGGAGTGAGTGCTCCTTCTGCTTGAGCTTCCATAGGACTTGTAGGCGTGGCTGCAAGAAGCTGTCCAGCAGCTCCGGACAGAAGTTCCAATTTATCTGTAAGCTGTTCGGAAGCAGCAGGATGACACTCCATGGTTAGAACAAACTCCAGCCCTGAGGTTTGGTTCTTGGCATGGACACTGTTTCCTGCCTTGCTACCCTGTCTGGGCTGGTCTTCTGGAGGGGACTCCTCTAGAACTTGTAGCACCTCCGGCTCTTCATCTGAGGGACTTCCAGTCGTTTTGTGCCCTAAAGCCTCATTTGTCCTGAAGTCCTGCAAGTCCCGTTCCTTATCTATTATCACCCATTCTTTTGAGTCAACCTCCTGCCTGCAGGAACTGAAGTTGACAGCTACAAATCCATTGCTAATAACCCCATCAACATGTTCTGGAGAACCAGCTGACACAGGCTTTGACGCATCTGGAAGATATTCTTCATCATAGTGCCAAACATGGTCCATGCGGGCAGGAACAGGAGCAGGAATGGGTGTTTTCTGAGAAAGAGGAGGAACAGCAGCAACAGGAGTCTCTGCTGCAACATTTAAGTCTTTCTGCATCTTCTCCAAACTTAAGAAAAGAAGTTAATAACTGAATTAGTTACAAATTAACTAAATAATGTAAGCTACATTTGAGTTTTTTCAGTAGAGGAAAACTAGATTTATATAAAAATTCATTGTCGTATTGTAGAACAATCTATAGTGGTTGAAAGATCCACAATTTGAGACAAATAACTCTGATGTCAAATAAAAATGGGTGGATGGTCTTAGAAATTTGCACATATTGTAAGTGTAATTGTAATGTATCATATTGTATTGTAAATGTAATTACCAGAAGGGATAATAGTGAGTGGATACCAAGTTAGTGGTGAGGCTAGCACCAGATGTGCACTGTACTTAATTTATGCTACAAAGCAGAGACTCAAAGCAGAATAGAAGAAACAGATGCCTCCAGCAGCAGTTAGTGGATGATTTCAAGAAGGTTATTGATTGTTTTGACTTATTCCTTATTTATGCTTTGCATAACTTGCTTCATCAAACAAATTAAAATTCCTAACCCCTCTATGATGTATTTACAAGGATTTTGCACTGTCAACATCTCAGCTGTCTTCTACTGTTTCCCAATCAGCCTCTGCCTTTCAGTCAGATTTCACTGTGTCCTTCTCCTCTTATTCTTTCTACACATAGGAAAATTAATTGAATCAGTTCTCATACATCTGTCTCTACCTTCAAATTCCATTTTAAGACCTCTGTCTTCTATCAAGATTTTTTTATGTTGGTGCAACACCTTTGGGCATAGCTAAACCTGCTGCATGCAGGTAGATTTCTAACTTTACTTCGTGACTCCACATCTTGTAAACTGTCATTTTCATGTCATAGAATCTAATCCCATGTGACCTCTATCAAGGATCTGATGTCATCGTTCTTATTAGGATGAGTTGTACTGACTGTCAAGAGTATCGCACTGAAGAAAAAGGTACTAAACATCAGGGTTACACCACTAGGTTTTGAAATAAAAAATTCTCAAGTGTGGAAGCCTGACTTTAACTGTATACTAGCACTAATCTTTTTTTTTAAGAAGCTGCCAAGTGGTGAAATCCATTAATCAAGCAATATTATGAACATAGTAAATACTTTCCTGTGGCTTGCTTAAGCATAACTCAGCTGCTCCATTCCTGGTTTTCACATGGCAGAGGGAAGACGATGGTATCTTAACTACATATCCTGGACAGATCTAAGCATAAGAATAAAATAATTTCTTTACCAGGTCTCAAGAAATTTATCAGTGTCTGGCTTTGACTCCAACATCAGACGCTTCTCCAGTTCAAAGCTGTGAATTGAACGTAACTTTCGCACCAGTGGAACATCTCTGTCTAGCTGGGTGGTCTCTGAGCGAACACGGATCGGAGAACCAAGACTTGGTGCATTAAGCATTCCATTCACTGGCCCATGGCTGTTTTCTTCCTCTGTGGCAGCCTGTGCAAAAAGTAAAGTAAAAACATAACCTACTAGGAGCAGCAAAACAGGGGAAGACAAGGTACTACATGGTGAATACCATCCAGGTTTTTAGCCTGTGATAAGTCAATTTGTGTTTGGAATGGTCCTTAAGTTCATGCCATAGTTGAGGTAGTTTACATATGCCCTTCAGCACACACCTACAACAGACAAAATACTAGCAATATACTAGTTCTGGGTAGGTCTGAGAACAGGAGTCTCGAAAACTCAGTAATACACTTAAATATACTCTGATATTTCACATCCATCTCTGAAATTTTCTTTAATAATATTCTGAAACCCAGCACTTGGTAGCATGTTCAGTCTGTTTTACAGTCAAGTGCTCTTATTAAACAGAAGTTAGCTTCCAAGCTGTCTTTATGATTCTCTGGAGCATACAACACTGTTAGACACTAAATCTAGATATTGCTGTGACTTAGAACTCTGTTTTAATCCAACCGCCTTCCATCTTGCATGGACATGATTTAGAGCTGGGAAATCATGATCATCCTTAGTTTCAACAGGTATAGCTAATAGAAATTGCCTTTGTTTAAACCAGGACTATCTCCTTTCTCCCTCTTTGGTAAAAAACAAATAAGCACATTGGAAAATAGGCACCATGCCTTATTCTTTCCCACAATACTCTTTTTTCTAGTTAACAAGATGTAACAGCCTCAAAACTAGACTCTCCTAGCTAAAGAACATTTCAATACCAGATCCCTTTTCATGTTCAAAACATTTTTGTATCAAGAAATAGGGCTACATGTGTCCAAGCATGAAATGCTGTGATTGTGAGCAAGGGAGACAGGAACCACTTTCAAAAATAAGCAACGTGCTCTTCCAAAGACTAGCCCATGAACCTCGTTCGATCAGTTCAAAGGTATCATATCTTATGGAGACAACAAACACCAAGTGAATTACCAAGTGAATGCCAATCACACTGCCAATTCATCAATTGAACTTTGAACTGTTTTTCTTATATTCTATTGAATATAGTATCTAACTTCTTCATATGCAAGATGCATAAAATTTGCTTTGGGTTCATTCAGTGAGCAAGAATAAAAAACATCTGAAGAACATGAGTAAACTACAAAGAATCTCAAATTATCAGCAATCTGCTATTCATCACAAAGACCTGACAAAGTGACACAAGGCCCAAAAGCTTGCCTGCTTGTTCCAGTATATAAATCACTCAAATAAAATGTGTTAGCTCTTTGTTAGACCATTCTGGCTGATCTATATTAGTACAACTGCATTATTAATTATATCTTATGTGCATTACGAGGACAGAAAACTGTTCAAAGATGGTCTCCACAACGCAGATTTGTAAGTACCTTACAGATCCCTAGTTTTATTTTGTTTCTGTTTGCATCCATTTCTTCCCAAACGTCTTTTTCCTGAGGACGCTGATGCCCAGGGGATCCAGGCAGTTTCTCTGGTGAGACACCAACTGGAATACCATTATCTCCATCACTGAGCTGTTCATCAGGAAACACTTCATCTGTGTTTTCTCGCAGCAAATCTCCTGGGATAGGAGTGGCATTGGCAATTCTACAAAAGTAGTTAAAAAAAAAATCAGAAAGGTAAAAATGTTGAGACTCTAATGAATCTTGAAATTATTTTCTACTCTAAATTATTTGCTACTCTATTAAAAGAAACAAACAAACAAAAAATTACAAGCAAAAACATGCTTCTGTAGAAAACTAACATAAAAAACCCTACTTCTTGGCTTTCACAATTTATGTTGCTTTAATTTAGGCATATAACAAAAGGTATAAACAAAAAAATAATAACTTAAAAGCTGTTTTTTTGAATGCTTTCAAAGCAACTTCTGAGAAAATTTGTTAGAGATAATGTCCAGGATCAACTTCGCTCCTGACTCTTCTACACATGTTTTTCTATTCAAAAAAATTAATGGCAACTTTCATAATATAGTTTCCTTTTCCTCAAAATTTGGTAGAATAAAAAAACATACTCTGTGAGGAAGAGAGATCACTCAGCAAACTAAATGCAGTTTTCACCACTATTCTTACCAAAGTGCTATTCTGGTCCAATTATTGATAATCAATCAATAAGCATAACATGAACAACACATTACATTTTAATTAAAGTTCTGTAGTCTCATTGACTTGGGGCTAAATAGGGCTAAGGCTTAGTTCAGTATCTGAAACCGAAGCAATGCTATTCCTAAAAAGTGAATGGTCAGAAGGTTAATTAAAAATCATTCCTTTACAGTCATCAAAATTGTCAACTGCAGCAAAGACTACCAGTAACTCCAGTGTGATGCTTAGTGTGATAATGGGACTGAATCATATGCAAAATGTCCGTCAACCTCAGTGGGTTCAATAGTGCACACCATACACCTGTGTAATATTAACACCAGTTAGTGTTTTGACTGGCATTTATTTTAACACTTTTTTACATTACCTTGAAATACTGGGAAATGAATACATTCTACATGAAATTCTGGCATTTTTCAGCCTCACTACAGTGTCAAAACTCCCACATCACAACCTTCATGATCCTTAGACAAACAGTTGAGCTACTCAAGGCCTAGACCAGGCACAAAGTCTTCCATCTCACCCATAAACATCTCTTACATTCTCCAGTCCCCTGAGATGAGTATGGGTATTATTAAACATCACATTCCGTCCAACTTACTTAATTACGGAAGGTCTCAAAGACCACACTAAATATCACTCTAAACCCAACCAAAAGCTATTTCCAAATTTCCTATAAAGATCCATTCGTTTTTCAGAATTATAAGGAAATTGCAGCTAGCATTTTAATCCAAGCTTACAGAAAACAATCTGTTTATTTCCAGGCAGTTGAACTCAGTATCAGTTTCACAAAATATGACTTCAGCAAAGGATGGACTAGCATATTTACATGCAATTTCCTGAGTTACTACTTTTTATTGCTATAAATTTAGGACTGCAGTGCTGATCTTTCAGGATAGTATAAACAGGAACCCTAAAAAGGGAAATACTTCCAATGTTCCCAAACCTCCATACCCCTATTTATTCAACATCCTGCAGAAAGGAACTGAGTTATGGAGATAATTTCCCTTTGGGACTCTGTAGCTGCTTTTCAGATGACCACAATGCGCATACATACCCAATTGCAGCCGGAGTAAGACGAGTGTGTAACTGAGGTGTGGTTGAAGTTGTTGTCGTTGTCAGAGAGCCGTCAGTTCCACTCTTCTCCCAGTCAAAAGGGTCACTTTCAATAACCCCAAATGTTTTCATGCTGTTGTCAAACACAGACATGAGAAGCTAAAAATGAAGAAAAAAGTTAATAAGCTTAATTTTTGTCTAAGAGACCAAGCAATTAAGAAACATCCTCCTGTAATACTTTAACATGTCTCCTCTTTAAGATTTTGACTGACAGTTTTCAAAAAAAAGGACACAGTTCTTTATATTAACCATTTCTCATTTTCCAAGGTTTCAAAGTCAAGATGAGCAAAATTCTGCTTTATTTTTTTTTACAAAAAAACCCACATCTGTGGTTTTATCAGTGAAGAGAGGCAAAGATACATCTACATGCTAATCCATACACATCTGTCTTAGAACCATGTATCATTTACTTTATCTAATGCTGATATTCATCCCACAGAAATGTCAGACTGGAAGCTTTCCACCCTCATTTTATGCTATGAAAAATCATCTAGAACAATTTGTGTCCACGACAGAGAAAGAAATTGCATCTACTTTCCTCTCGCTGTGAAAAAACTTTGTTTCATTCTAGTTACTGGTGGGAAGGCTGTGTCCGTATCACATCAGGTCTTACTCTGTAACAGTTCTAAAATTAGTCTCTGGTTTTTTTTTTCCCTAAAAGCTAAAACTCTAGTTTTCATTCTTTTTTTCCAGTCTAGGATGCTGAACATTTTTCTCTAGCCTCCTTTAAAAACACATACCCTTTGGCAACTTAAAATGGATAGAAGTTTGAATCCTTTTTCTTTCATAAAGTGGTCATATCCATTTTATCCCTACTCTTAAGAACCTTCAGTGTGCCATCTATCCCAGTCAGTTCTGGAACCCTAATGAACAAAGCCATAGTTCACTCTCTGTCCCATACTCACTCTCCTCTGTTCTCCTCTTCCTGTAAACTTTAAGCAGTATCTCTGAAGTAATTTTTAAGGTCAATCTCCTTTAAATCTTTTCTACAGTTTCTCCTACAATGCAAATACAAACTCAAAAGCTTAATGATGTCCCAAGGCTGAGGCAATGTGTGCATAAATACCTCAATAAAAGAAACATATCTGACATTGCCAAATCAAATGTGGATTCTGGGCCTGTGTCAAGGACTTTTTAGTCTGTATACTCTTCAAAGCAGGGATCTTGACCATCTACACTCTTGTTCAGTGCCTAACCATAAATACGAACAAAAAATGATACGTATTGAAGGCATGAATAGCATTGCTACAACAAATACTAGTTAAGAGAGACCAGAACTTAAATGGCCATGGAACGTAAAGCACTTCCTCACCACTAAATAAAACCACCCTGGTCTGGTCTGCAGCACACGAGCAAGACCATGTCAGAAGGCTCAGGCTGCAGCTACACAATTGCAAATGTTCCATGAGCATCCAGATGACTGTAAATTACTGGGCTGTCTCTATTGTGGAGAAACTCTGTCCTGGTATCACGTTAATGCCTGAGTGCATGTGCTGTGTTAGATACAAGTAGAACACAGAAAAAGGTTTTGCAAAAATATGCCTACGTATATGTTTTATCATTCAGGATATATAATGTAAATAAAACGTATTTACCAATCTACAATCAAGGTTTTTCTATGCAACATCAAAATTGCTGCAAGCGGTAATTTTTACCATACAAGAAAAAAAAAAATCTGATTCATCTTTATAACTAGGCACACAAGACACTTGAAACTTTCTTGATCATTTTACTCACTTAATTGTAAACTATAGGATAATATCCACGGAAATTTGTAATAGAAAAGGAAAAAAACCAAGGTATTTATTCTTCAGGAAAGCTGAACATCTTCTGTATTTGTAATAACATTCTTTTTGCATTCAAATTTTTGCACAAAAATTGATTTTTTTTTAAATGTGCAGAAGAACATACCAGTACATTTAGAGAAATTTCCTTACTAACAGGAAATTAGTTATCTCTTGAGATTTTCAGTTCTTATCTTGAATCTTATATATCTTGATTTCTTTGGTACCCTGACAAAGTAAAGCACAGGAATCATTCTAATCAAAGCTAGAATTCCAGAATTGGTCAGAATGATTTATTTATTCAGTCAAACCAATTCAGCTTGCACACCAGCAGAAAACCATTCCTTCTGGATTTGCTGAGTTAGCGAGTTGAACAAACGCACAGAACAGACAGGTAGTGCAAGCAGGAAGCTGACAGGAACGTGTGTGTCTGGGAGCCAGAGGGAAGGCACATAGGGACAACTTGTCGTGGTGTGATGTTAGAACAGTTCAACTTCTCCCACAGTTTGTGAGACTGAAAAAACTCTCAGTCTCTCCCTCCCCACTTTTCCTGAACATTCCTGTGCTGGTTTCCACATACTGGTACAGAACAAAATTATGTCTTTGAGTTTTATTTATTGTTAACTCATGGTCAACACTGAGTAACTAAGACACATATTCAACAGCATATCCTCTCGGTGCCTATCACCTTATCACTAAGCTGAGGCTGTCAGTTTCAGCAGGCAATACTCTCTTAAACAAAGAAAAATTACTAGTTTTTTGGTGATCTCTATAGGCAACACTTCAGTCCTAAAAACCCACCATGGCTTCATGTTGTACTTTAGCCATAGATATTGTAGGTGCTCAGCTCCAGATTTTGGAAAACTGCCAGAATGACTATTACTGAGAAAACAACCTGATCAATTTAACTTATGGAGCATCCACTAGAGGCTACAATAGCAGGATAGCACCCAACCCTAACACAAGACTGATTGCAAAACAACTACAAATTGTTTTTAGAGACTTAACTGCCTTACTGCTCACAAAAGGAAAAAAAATGACATCTTTGAAACGCAAAGTTTCTGTGGCACTAGATGGTCACAGAAATAACTTTGTGGTGGCACAATCCATAATCACTACCAAGACTACACAATGAAATCAAAGGAAACTGAAGATGAAACAGCATAAAATTCTGCTATTTAAAAATCAGAAAGACAAAATAGCAAAAAAGTTTACCTGGTAATCAGGCTTTGTAAAGTAATCTAAATTTGAAATGTGATCCAGAAAGATGCTGAATTCTTGAGGAAGATGTTTTAACATAAGCCTGTGCTCGTACCTTTCTTTAATGGAGCCCACTTGCTCCTAGGAGTAAATAACACAACAAACATTAACATGCCTTCATTCTCTGATACAACACATACACCTTGTATCTTGCAGCCATTCAGTACACTACTGGCCAGAAAGATAGGTAAGTACATTACACTAAATAGTACTGAGGAAGGCCATTCTACATCAGACAGCAAGATAAGACATTTTGTCATTGCCCTCACTACACATGCAAAATAATGTACAAATTCCAAATTCAACATGAAAAGCCATCTAATTTTCTGCTGTGTTTGAATGCTGCCTGATATCCAGGACTGTCATTAGACACTCCAACCCTTTTAAAACGCATGTTTTAAAGATTTAAATGTCCTGTTGCATCATCTGAAGTTCAGTCACTTTCTGGTGTATATTTGGTCATCACAGTATATTGTGCAACATTAGTAAAACCTGTTTAGTGTAAGACGAGTATATCAAAACCAAGAAAGAGATGCTACCTAGATACCCATTGTCATCTAGCCATCATACCCAAAACCACATCAGGGAGTAACCTTGTTTCAATCTAATTTCAAAAGAAGTTGAAACAAGTATTAACAGGTTAATCAGACGTTGTTTCTGCGCATACCTCACCTATGATCTATGCCTAAATGCACTACTGCATACTGACTGATTCACTTTTGTTCAGCCAGCAAATACGAAATGCCCATTTTGCAAATAATCAAAATAGATAAGAAATGCTAAATGTGTGATAGGTGAAATAAAAAAGTATTCAAGTGAAAACAGGAAAATGAAATGTGGCGTATATACACTTACTTTTGCCTGTTAAAACATTCACAAACTAGAAGCACAATCCACTTCCTGCCTAGAACAGTTCATAAAACTTGATTGCTTTCTACCCCATGCCACTAGCAATGAGAACTAACACTAGAAAACACTGGAAAATGTAACGTTAAAATTAATGAACCAGTGATTCTTAGTGGAATCTTTATCACAGCATTCGCCTGCGATCCAGAAGTAAATCTCCCCCATGCTGTTTGGTTTCACTGCTAGGTTTACCTTATCTTTTATTTTTCTCCAAGGCAGTTGCCCAACCACAAATTCCACCAACATGTAGAACAGGGACCAGAGGTCATCATGCCGACCCATTTCCTATCAAAAAGAAGTATTATTCTAATGAATCTTACAAATACCTATAAGACAAAAGGGATGATAGATTCTTTACTGCTCTGGAGACTTGAATTATGATATATAAAAATTAATATAATCAACGCTGCAAAACTAGTTCATGTAATTAAATCTAGCAACTATTTTATGTAGAAACATATGAGTAAATTTCCATGGAAGATACAGAGAAACAAAACAGAAGCTGAAGTGTGTTAAAATTGCAGAAATCTATACTGGAAGAGCTGTTTATTCAGATTTCTTTAGTGTACGATGTTAAGACAACATACTGGACATTATTTATTTTATAAAACTCACTAACTTCATCTTTCTAATTTGATAACTTACAATACAATTGAACACCAAAAGTAACTATTGAAACCACTATTATTTCTACAAGAACTTTTTTACCCTTGACTACTGTATATTATCCTTTCCCAAAATTTATAAGTATTAATTTCTACATAATGAATACACACATAAGAATACAAAAAAAGGACATCAATAGCAACTGCATTAGTGACTGCTTTCAGCTATGTGAGATGGATATGATATAGATTGAGATACTCACTCTGTTTCTATGAGCATTGATAGATGCATATCGTACTGTTCCTCGAAAACCAGCGACAGCTCGTGGCTGTCGAAGAATAGAAAAAGAAAAAGACTCTCATTGTCAGAAATAAACCCTCTGACTGCCAGAAACAAACCCTACTTAACTTGGCACCTACGAAGTGAGTATGGTACCACAACAAATCTCATGTGAGAATTTTTGTTTTATTTCAATTTACCATGTTTCTACAAGTTCTCAGCAGAAATCCAAGTAGGCACCACAAAGTGACATATGTTATAGTTTTTTTTTAAAAATCTATTTATTTCAGTTTGTGTTATACAGGCGTCAAGTCCTGTTTACCTCATCTCTCAAAAAAGCTATATGCCAGAACTATTCCTCTTTTTTCTGCAATAATGAAATTATTTTTTTTTTTAACTATTAGAAGTTTGAGGCTTTAAATTCTGACAGGATCTAAACCAGAATGATTTCTTCCACTTTCCTAAAATACACCAATATTACGTGGTATAAACAAACAACCAGCTATTTACTGAAATGTGCTAGCAACACAATTTTCACAAATTATTTTCTGAACTAGCAAACCAATCAATTTTTTCAGAAATTCAAAAAGCAGGGAAAGCCATAAGTAAGTCTCAAAGCTGTGGCTGAGCAATAAATAGCAAAGGCTGCACTACGGGCAGCAATTAAAAATAATTCTCTCTTTTCTTGTTTCTGAATACCAGCATTTCCTCCCTGATATTCTAGATATTGTATAATCATAAATCAACTGGTGTTTTATAACCACAGAATATATTTTCCTATCCTTCTTTCCTTCAAATAAAATCTTACAAAAAGAATTCTATAATTGATAATAGTCATAATTACTACATATTTCCAATTAAAAAAAAGTCGTGTTATTATTCTGCCTAAGACAGATATCTAACCCATGCTACTCCTTTAATTATTCATTCTATGTAGAAAGAACTGCCAGAACTGCTAGATTTGCTTTCTTTTACACAGTTTTATCTTCCCAATCAATAATTCTTTTTGTTTCCTCTAACAGTGAATGTGAGAAACTTTAATTATCTTTCTCACCTCTGAATTGTACTTAAAAGGTATTGGTGACCTGTCTGCCTGCCCCAGACTCATCACAATTCTTGAAATTTTAAAAAATTTTGCACAATACATTGAAAGGTGTGCTTTGATATACACACAAAGATAACCACAATGCAAAATTATTACCGTATTAAGACAAAACACTTCAATCTCTCCCTACTTATATATATAGATATAATTTCTTCTTATCCACTAAGAGATGCTACACTGAGAGCTATCATTTAAGTACATCAGGAGTTGCCATTACTGTCAGCAACCCTATCAATTATATCATCAGGATTATGCAGCAACCTCTTTAAAAAGGCTCCATAGCCCATATATGTCTGCTAGAGTGGTACAATAAGAACTGAAGCAGTGTTAGTTAAGGTGGATAATATTTTCTAGGATGTTGTTAACATGTAGAGGTTCTCAGATGATGTTCCATAAATCTTAGGTTTTGCACGTTATCATAAAGTTTAAATGATGCTTGCAACATATTTTGTATTCAGGCAGGACAGACAATCGAGCTACTATCTTAAATCTTGTAAGTATATCATGTTCCATACTGAACATTATCCTGAAATGAAGCATAACACCGTAGTTGCAGAAATTTCACAGTACCATGCAATTACAAAAAGAATTGCTCAAAATGCTTTGGAACTGCTAAATTACAGGAGAAACTAATTTTTCTAAGACTGTCAAACCATCCAAGTAAGAATAATACAGCATTGCTGCCAAGACAATCAAAATACAGGTAAATTTCTAAAAAGACACAGTTTGATGAATAGCACTTCTTCAGAAGGGCACTGAGAGCTTAACTTCAAAACACCTGGGAGTACAAATTCAGTAAATCCCAAGACCATAAAGTTTCAGAGGATGAAACCAAATGCTTACTCTCTTCAGCCTCTGGTGTGAATGTTAAAAAAGAAGACTGTATTCAGTTTTACTAAGTTAAATATTTCCATTCTTCTGAGAATAATGAAAAATACAAAAACTAGGACAAAATGAGGCTTTTATTCCTAGGGCAACAACTTCAATTTCTACTTGATAACAAGCACAAAAACATTCAAGTTGCTTGACAACAATATAAAAAAAGAGTAAAAACTGGCATATGGAATCTAAATTATCCCATCTAGTTTACAAAAACTAACAATTTGAACTGTCCAGTTCTGTCCTGGGGGAGAAAATCCGTATGAGGAATTTCGTTGTGTACCAACTCAATTGCTTTTGAATGTTAAAGTCACTGCCACTCTTAGACATTTCTGTGAAACTATTTGCCCTAAGATGATTTCAATTATCTGAGAATCACCTGGTGGGGGGGAGGGGGGGGGAGGGAAGCATAAATACTGTTTCTATACATTAGCTTACCATGCAAGTAATTCCAAATTCTTTACCCCAGCAAGCATATCTAAATCCTTTCACAATCTCTTGCCTTAAAGTGTAGTTCATATAAATCTGACTTTGGAGCATATATAACTCTGTTACATTTGAAGACACAATGAAACACCTTATAGTAATGCAGCTGGTCACTGATAGTGGTATTACAAAGCCACAAAACAACAATAAATTAATTCTGTCGTGTCACTAACAACATGAATTGTTGACCTACACTCCAGTAGCTCAAATAAAGTTTGCCCAATTCAGAACAGAATTTATAGACTTCTGAGCATTTGTATAACTTCTGAAACTGTTTCAGAGCTCTTTATACATCTCGCAACAGTTCATGTAGTAAAAGAGAAATACTACAGGCAATAATAGCAACTTCCTGAATGATTTACTGCATTTTTTCAAATAAAATCCCCCTCTGTTATTACTGATCATGTTCATTTGTTTTAGACACCTCCAAATTTTTCCTGTCTGAGCTCACTTGCCAACTTCAGCCTTGCAGAAACATTTTTCATAGTACTGTCCTCCAGATGCCTTATCTAAGAAAGTTGCTACCATAGCAATTGAGCTTCCTTAAAGCAAAGTAGATTTCCTTGTTGAGAAAAAAGCTTAGTAGGTCCATTTTATTCAGTCATTACAGGTGACCTATTGGAACAACCAACAGAATCTACAGCATTTTTGGAGCACATAGCTGTAAAGGGGATTTGTACTAAAGAGATGGTGAATCCTACATTTGAGTACGTCTGTGAATTCCACTGACCTTGATTAAAATGGATCACATCTATGTTCCTTTCCATGACAAATGCCACAATCAACATTCCCCTGCTTTTTCACTTGAAATTTAGTGGGGGATTTTTCTTATCAGTCATAGACTGGGAGCAACCACCTCATCCAGGCACTGTCTCAGTTGCAGGGATCCATTAACAGTCCACTCAGCAGTGGATTCCATTCTTCAGCCCTTTCATATTTAACAGCTTTATTTAGCTTGCATTTGTTTCTATTTATTAATGGCAACTATTGTTATCATGGTTTTCCTTCAGATAGAGTAAAAAAGCTTTTGAAACAGACAACTCTCAAATTGGCACAGGAACAAATGGGAAATTAGGGAAGAGTTCTTAAGATTCTGGAGGCACACTTTCTGCAGAAAAAAGAACTCCTACAAAAGTTTACCTTAAATCCCAGGTATTAAATTAGTGGTAATAGCTGTACAGATCACGTGACTTAGTTCCTTTATTAGAATATGGGATATAATTTCTAAGAAGGCTACAGTTCTTCCATACTTATATTTGACACAAAACATACTTTGCAAATCTTCTACAAAACTGTCACTTGTTTGGATCAGTTTACATAAAAAAAGTTTTTTCTAGTATAATTAGCTGAAGCAGTGATCTCAAAGTCAGAGTTGTCTCAGATTTGACTACTATCACTAAACTCTTCAAATGCAAGTTAAAATAAATTATTTTGAAGATACATGTATATGAAGCCGATCCAATGACCATGAAGAATTTTTCTACACATAAAGGTACTTTGTAATGTAACGTCAGTTTTCTTTGGAGGTGGCCCTGCCCTAGAAACACATGACAATGTCTTAGATAAACTACATGTAGGAAATCAGTTGTTCCTAGAAAAGTGAACTAATTCCTCTAAGCACACAGGTTTGCAGATTCTTGGGAGACGCTATGCTTACAAACCTATCTACGACTGCTGCTTCTTTAGAGGTGCTGTGGAGGAGGCAAATCACACTCCTTAGCACAGCTCAGCATCTCTAGATAAATGCTCTGAGTTTATTGCTCTGGGAAATGTTGGAAACAGTACGCAGAGCAAAGGGTTAACTTTTTACTGCAGTCATGGAAATTAGATAATAAACACAAAGAAGAAAACAATAATGATTCTTTACATCATAGTATCTAACATATACCATGGTTCTTCCTATCAGTCAGGCAATGACTGAGAATTCTTGTGTCTTTAGGTTCTGGACTAAGAAACCAGCTCAAGCCATGAACTCCACATTCTCAGTGCTGACTCTAAAGCTGAGTTCTAAAGTGCGTAGGGGGGTGAGTAGAGAAGCAGCCACCTACATTACCTCTATTTCTCTTTGTTAAAGGCAGAATCCTCCTTTCTTATCTTTTCCCTTTAAAAAGTCAATTCCCTAGATTTTTAAGTCAATTTCCTAGGTTTTTTACCCAACAGGAATATGTTTCAAAGATTGGAACTATACACAGTTCTAATTATTTGGAACCTTTTTAATACCAAATGGCTTCAACAATTCACATTCCCACCCCCCCCTTTTTGTGGATATAGGCTGTGCAATTTAATTTAATGCCTAGAATGTGTTAGCACCAGTTTGAAGTAAATGAAAAATTCAAGGATCATCTGGGTAAGGAAAGATCAAGCAGTTGAAATACAATTGCTATTACAATATATTAAACATCTCAATTAGTTTTCACTGTATATACAGCTCTTCAAGCCCACACTTTTAGCTCTACATAAAAACCACATCAGACACTAATAACTGAGTACTTGCACTTAGAACTCTTTATCGACCTATCTCCTACCAGTTGTCAGTATGATACATTATTTGGACTCAGGTCTACCTGAACAGAAGTTGTGATTTCCAAAAGTTGATTGCAGCTGCCTGATCCTATGCTACCTAGTTCCAGCAGAAGCTGAGTAACAACCCAAGTTAACATGTAACAGTACAATTAAATTTTGCTATTGTGGGTTCTAACAGACATGTGGTGACAAATGAAAATTTAACTCCAATTGCCTGTGCTATAAAGAGCATCAACATCTCTAAGTCAGCAATATTTGATACACGAACCAGCTCCTGAGCTATTCAGTTTTCAATATGGAGTATTTACTCAGCCAATGTGATGCACTAGCTGAAAACGGCAATTGTTCCAAAGCTGATTCATGAGCAGACTAAAAGTCTGGTGGGCTGGAGGTGGTAACAACCTACTAAGTGTATGTCACAAACCTGAACTTACTGCAGTGAAAAATCACACAGGATAAATCTGCCATGCACATGTTTGCTTTGCCCTGAGCAATCTTTCTTCTTTCTCGTATACCAGGAGCTGAAGCAGAGATTACTGTAAGAGGAATACTGCCTACGTAAGCTAGCTAATGCTCTGCCAGAGAATTTCCCCAGGCAGCAGACTATTGTTTTACTTACCTCTGCAAGTAAAAATTTTATGGTTGCCCAGCATTATGGGAAGTCCTGTGCTCTTAGCAGACTGGAGAACACAGACCTTCATCTTTAATTTTTTTTACATATCATATTTAGCATTTATAATTATAATATCATACATGAAAGAGTTGTATCAATCCAGTGCTAGACTTATTTCAGCAGAAGACTTATTTTCAACTAAGGATGAGAAGCAAAAGGTCTCAAGCAAGCTAATGTACATAACATAACACACTTTCCTTCTTTTCTTTTAAACTACTCAAAACAGTTTTTCATATCTCAGCAGAGAATTTAGTCCGTAGCTCAGAAAGAATTAGAAACTGAAGCTTGTTTTGATTTTGGTTTGCTTCTGTTTTCACCAGGAAACAATTTTTACTGGACCAAACCATCTGTCTTTCCACTATAACAGCTTTTAATTTCAAACAAATAGGGCAGCTCTCAAAGACTCTCAGTTCATGCAAGCTTAATGAAAATTGGTGATTAAAGACAGAACCCAAATCAGCACCTTGACACAGCGGCAGACAGCTAAAATTCAGTTAAAATGGCTCACATCTATCTTAAGAGACATTAATCAGCAGGTCAATCAGCATGCATTTTAGATGGCAAGTAAGGACCCGCCTAGTTCCAAAACTGCGACTATGTACTGGTTAGAAAGGTAGGGTATAGTATGAAGCTGAAAATACTAAGAAATTTGGAGGGCATAAGGGAAGCGGTACACAAAATCATAGGAAAGCAGTTTCATCATTCATAGAATAATCTGGTTTTTTTCCAAAGATAAGATCAAATCTCAGTGGAAAAAATGTTTCTCTTTTTTTTTAAAGGACTGTTATAGCCCATTCCCCTGAGCATCTATCAGTTCTATAGAAAATAAAGGAACTGCTGTATCAGAATATAGAACAGCTATACAGCACACCAGAATTTCTAGATTAGACTGTTCAACGATTGTTTGGATATGATATCAGTGTTCTGCACACTCCAGGAAAGGAGAAAAAAAACAATATATCCCAACAATTACAAAGAATTGTATTACGAGAATTAATTTTTTTCGTATCTCAACTATTTATTGACCTATTCCTTCAGACAGGATATTAACAGATTGTGTATTCTTTTTATTTTTCAACCAAAAACCCCAAACACTAGGTCACAAAGAATCTTCCTCTCAAAGAAATCACTATAGATGATTTTCTCAAGTTTCTCATTTCATCTAGTTGTTGCAAGAATATTCCATAGAGATGTTACAACATAATATCACACCACATGAAATTCATATATCCATTCTACTTGTGTCACCCAAGACAATTCATAATGCTCTTTTTTCATCTTTTACATTAACTCACTACCTGCCTTTTTCACCTTGTACTATCACACACGAGACACCAGCTGTCTGTCTCTATTACACTGATTTCCTTAATGTCTTCTTTGTCAGTAATACAATCAAACTTGCAAGGATCATGTTCAGTGGATGCTGAAAATGCTACATATAAACTTTATAAGATTGTGCCTTAAATAATCTCCCTCTATGTCCTTGAAGGAGGTTATGGCAGACAAACATCATAAATAGTGTTACACCAGTAGGTATAACACAGCTATGCATTACTTCAAAAACTTTTGAAACCTAACAATTTAATAGTTGTTTTAATCTCTTTATTCAAAAACAATGTCTGTGCAAACCTCTCCAAACTAACTCCCTTGTCCTCCCTATAAAGTTATCACTAACTCAGAAATGGAGCCTCAATTACTAATGTCATAATTCTTTCAACTCATGGAGATTCCTGCTTATAAAACCAATAAAACAAAGGGCTCTTAGCTTAGTCTCTAGCAAATAACCATTTTGGACATTTTGACATAAAAATCTAAACTTTCTTCAGTTTCTCCTAGGTTTCAAAGGAAAAAAAAAAAAAAAGATTCATTAGGCTCCAGTCTTTGTTGACTTAAATGACATGAGGGAAAGAATTAAGGAGTATGTATAGGTTATTTAAGAATGAAACTGTATGTTTACATCTTGCATTGAAGGGCTCTGATGATATATAATTCCTTTGCTACAGAACTGAAAGTTATAAAGAAAATATAAAGTTTTAATAATTCATCTTAGACTCTTCAACAGAACTCCATTTACTGAAACAAAGGGTTTTCATATTTTTACAAAATATCAACTATCAAATGCTTAGCTCAGAATTTAGAAGGAAATCTTGCAAACCTCATCTATTTCCAAAAATATATGTAGTGTAGTATGACTGATGCAGATTTAGTGAAGAAAAGCTGAAAACATAGTTTTAAAAGTATTTGTTCTTTAGACATTTTCTTTGTTCTACAGTAGCAAAATGTACAAAATTTAATTTTATAGACATGGAAAGGCAGAAATGGGCTATAACAAGAAGGGAAAGTCAAGTTTCAAAAAAATTACCCCAGTCCTCTCTTCCAACGCTACTTTCTAATCATTATTTATTAATAAAAATATTTATTTTAGACACAAAGAACATACAGTAAATAGTTTCCAACTCTATTTTCAGGAGCTTACTGCATTCTATTTGGCAGCTGAATTATCACATACATCTCTATTGCTCCTTCTTTTATTTTTATTTGTGCCATAATAGCTGAACCAATTTTGCTAATTGCTGTAAAAGACACAATCAGTGCAACAACATTATTCAAATAAATTAGGATTCACACACTAAGCATTAAAAACATTCCTTTCTTTATAATTTCTTGTTCATTCTATGCCTGTCTGCTGATTTACAGAGTTCAGTACAAAACTACTACTTATTTTTAACATAATTTAAAGCCCAGCTCTTGAATCTTCCCAAGCAGTGCTGAAGAGAAGTGGAGAGAGGTGGCTGGCTGTTAGGATGGTGATCTCACAATACATGACTAAGATACCTGTCTTATGTTTCAAGCTACAACTGCAACTTGCCAACTTATTCCATCGTGTCAAGCTCCTCAATAAGCCGGTAACAATGAAAAATTGGACACAATTTAGCTTTGCTGCATCACACCCCACTTCCCTGTGTCTTCTTCCTCCCTTCATATAGATTACAACAAATACTTCCAGCAACTATTTCAAGAAGCAACTGATCCAGTGCAACGCTCTACAGAAACAGACATTGCTTTTGGTCCTGGCAGAGCACATTGGTCTTCCCAGGCTAGATAGCCCACACAAAGCTTCACAGAACTAATTTCAGATTTAAAGTTCACTGAGGCATTTACACGACATCTTTGAGGTTCTCACCAAATGTTTCTTGTTCTTTGTTTCAGCACGTGCTATCTTTACTTCTGCAGTAGAGAGGGAATGGGGCAGGTCATTCTCAGTCACCCTTTTCCCTCCCCTCCTCCTCTTGTTTTTCCCTTGCACATTCTGATACCTCTTTCACTCCATTCCTCTCCCTTATTTCATGAAAGCTAATCACAGACCTGGGAGGGAATAAGGGAAAATCTGAAGGGTTAAGTGGAACCCACAGTGATTTTGTAAAGATAGGTTGAAAGACTTTGATAGGGAAGAACCACTGCAAGTTCCATAGCCATGTAATGCCTGACATTACTTCACTGTGGCCGCTGCCTTCTTCACATTAATTTCTGTCTTCATTAGCCAAACAATGTGGAAATTAATAAAAAGAATTTTGGTTTTAGGATTGACCGATTATAGACATTTCATCCTGCGAATTTTTCATGCCAAATTTTACCATGCACAGGTCTTTGCTTTGTGACCATTAGCATTGAGGTGTCCAAGTACATCATGCATAGATTTCATGCAAATACCGAGAGGGAAAAGTAACTTTTTGTCACTTCCCTGCTTCAAAGAATTATGTTGCAAGATAATGTTGTGTTCACTCAAAGATACAACTTATGAAAGGCCTACCCTAAAGTATATCAACGTGTAAAAGCCTCAAAGGACTATTACACAGATAGGAACTTATTGACAGATTTTGCTTCCTCCATCATCCTTCCCATAATTCGAATCTTTCTATGACGGTAAGGAGAAGAGGATAATGGTGATATTAGGCCAGTACAGCAGTAACGAAGAGAACGTTTTGCTGAGCCTGAGCAGATTAGCCCTGTGGGAGCACTGGAAGGCTGCTGAGTGCTTCTTGTGCCATGCCTGAATAGTTACGTAGCTCTTGCTCCATGTCACAGGGTGCCACCATGCTAAGCTTGAGAATGCATGCAGAACTATCCAAGTTCTTGTGTTTTTCAGAAACAAGTTAGGAAAACGATAAGAGGGAAGGATAAAACAGGATTATCTTAAGGTTCAAATTCCTCCTTGTAACGTATCATGTATAGTACCGTAGCACTTACAACTGCAGAAACACTTCTTTGTGACATTCATCACGTGCAGCCCAGACAACAGCAGCCTAACTACACAGCAGTGCAATTATTAGTGAGACATGATTCCAGTAAACTCTACTCACACAAGAGTGACACTTAAAAGAGGAGGCTAAAAAGAAGCCATTGCAATAACTGATAAGGAAATAACCTAAGGATTGATGAAAATTTTACCAGAAGAGAGAAGGCACGTGGATAAATTTTAGAGAAGTTTGCTTAAGTTTCAGTGAGAAAATAGTATGATTTAGTGACAACTTCAAGGTAAAAACAAAATAAAGAAGAGGAGCTCAAAAATTGTACTGGAAGTTTAAGTGACAATACATGTTAAATATGAGACAGGCAGTATAGCTGAGGAAGATGAGAAGATTTCAAAGAGGAAGAATAAATATGATTTTACTTGTTTAGGTGCAAACATGCAGTCCTAGACTAATCACATCCCTGTGTAATGTACTGTTAGGGACTGAGAGAGAACATTACCGAGAAAAGATAGCATAAGGTAAATGCCAACAACAAAACGCTTCTCAACAGGATGAAACAACCACTGAACAGTACATCTAACAAAATGTCACAGACCATTTACCCTGCAGCATCTGGCTTTCAACAGTTTTAGTCAGGTTTGGAAGAGAGGTCTTTTTAGACCAGTTAATATATTTTAGACAATTATTTATTACATGATTAACATGGAGCATGATGAATTGAAACAGCTTCCTTGAACCTTTTTGTACTATTTAATTATTTTTCATATAATCCACTGCCATTTAATACTGTACTCATAAAACATGTCCTAGTTGTCCTTGGATTTTGCTTTAATCTGTGTCACTCCAAGCAGAGAATGTAACAAGGAACTGCTGAACATACAGTGTATCTTCCTGCTCTTTAAATAAAAACAAAACATGACAAATTTCACAATTTTCTGGAGTTGATATAACTGCTGCCAATCATTTAACAGGTGGTCTCAATTTAATCCAAATTTTATTCCAAATGCAATGTTCAGTAACTATTCTTGAACAATTTCCAGTATATAGACTCTTACTTATACTGAATGCATGCAGTCAAAGGATTATTCAGGAGTAGTTACTGACACAAATTCCAAATTGTCAGTGTAACTGGGGCAAATAAAACTGCACCAGTTTTAGTCAGTACTATCTGTGGACCACTTCTGAGATCTTTTTGTTGAAGGACTATCAATGTTTGCAGATCAGGCTATAACAGCATTTACTTGAAAAAGAGATTGAGAAGCATATATGAGCAATCATATCATGCTTATAATGCATATTTAAGCTGTGGGTTCAAATTGCCTTCAGAGAGGACAAAAAATTTGATCTTTTTTCTTACAACAGTGTAGCTTCACCACTGCTCCTTTAGTTCTTAAAATTATACCACTTTTTTGCCCATCATAATGGATATAGCTTCCACTCTTTCAGAACCATAAAAACTATGTTCTCTTCCAAGCACAGAAATAAACAATCTGCAATTCTTCTGCCAAGATGACAGGACATAAGGTAGAATAAGGGGGAAGTATTCCCTAGTCCTGCTCAGCAATCAAGATAATCCAGAATATTGAAAGAAAGAAACACCATGCAATTAAAATGCATAACTACTCCTAAATTTTCATGAAGTAAGAAAAAAAAAATTAATATACAGAAATATATACCTTCTATCCCTGAAGCGCAATGGACTTCAAAAGCTTTCAAAATGTTTTTAATATTCTGCTTTGATATTTACCAACACATTTCTGTGCAGCACTTTGTGCAGGGTTTTTTTTAAATTGGTTTTTGGGAGTTTCGTTTGGTTTGGGTTTTTTATTGGGTTTTGTTTTTTTTCAAAAAAACCATTTCAGCTTCTTCAAGTATACTTCCAGGACACCATCTGTCATCCTAAAGTGAAACTTCAAGATACAAACTCATTTGCTGGAAAGTCCTCAGAACCTGAGGGCACTGAAGAAAGGCAAGCAGCACTTACCTACTTTTGTACATAAACACCTGAACAGAATTACATGTTCATGTTTGATATGAACAGGTTTGTAGCTGCTTCCCTAGACAATAAAAGACCTAAACATTTGCATTCACAACTGCTTTCACTGCAATTTTCTAAGGGTCATAATGTGCAGCAGCTGGTATATCTTCTACTTTAGCAGGAGTCAGAGACAAGTTTGTTACTGACAGGTCGCCAGTAAAGAGCATGAGTAACTGCTCAGAAAATTTTGGTGGATACTCTGTCTCCTTTGGATTTGACCACTTTTGTTTGTTAATGTTTAGAGTAAGAGTTTTGCAGCTCCTTTAATGCAAAGTATATCAGGAAAAAAAAAAAAAAAAGTGCTACAATTCCTATCTGTTCTAAAATCAAGACTTCCCAGCTTGGTAATATTTAAGATTTCAAAAGAATCTACCAAGTTAGATCTAAAATATTGTAAACCTCCTTAATGTATATTAAAAGAACGCAATTTTGATTTTTTACTTACTTCAAATAAATACAGAAAAGTTTAGACTCTTGAAATTAAGGTCGTGCTAAAAAAACCTATAAGGGCCAGAACTCTGTCAAAGCTCTTCACTTTGTTTAACAACTGAAGAACGACCTAAAAGCTGGTCACTAGGAAGGGCAGGAGAATGGTAGGGAGAGTGGGGGAAAGCAGTCATAGGGTAACTCTCCCTTTGACCTAAAAAGCTTTGTTTATCCAACATACGACAGTTCCACAGAAAAAAGAGAGTCTGCTCATAATACCTTTTAACCTACTAGTTAGGATGCTCTCAGACAGGAAGCCCACGTTCCAAACTAACAATAAAATGAGTAAATAGGCGTTTTCTCCTTCATTGATATTCACTGAGTGCAAATCACCAGAATATGGGCTCTGGCTGTCAATTTGCATAATTATTTAGGCTGCCAATCAGTCAGACCTGTACACTGAGTAGAAAAATACGGATGTTTTAGATAAAAAGGTTTCATCTAAACACGACCTTATGGATAGTTTTTCAACTGTGTTTTTCCCTAGCTTGATCAGCTCAGCTTGCATACTTCACAATCACAGAATGGTAGGGGTTAGAATGGACGTCTGCGGACCACCTAGTCCAACCGCCCTGCCAAAACAGGGTCACCTAGAGCAGGCTGCACAGGACCTTGTCCAGGCGGGTCTTGAGTATCTCCAGAGAAGGAGAATCATTAGCATCACTTTGATTCCCATTCCCTAGAAAAATGAGATTCTAATTCCACTGTTAAATGGCATTCTTGTGAGGAGAGCAAAATGACTGTAAGAATTTATACGGAGGGCAACACCTTCTCTCAGTAGCGAGGCAATAAGGAAGACGCTTTGATCCAACACCTGCAAGTGCTGCGTCGAGGGAAATGAGAAGTTACACCAAATCTACTCGTCCTGGCCAACCAGTGCTGGCAACCAAACCTCCAGAGCTGCCGATACTGGAGAACTCCACCCTGTTGATGACCACTGTGCTAGGATGATCTAAAGAATTCCCCAAATACCTGCAGATATAATTTGGGTTTTTTTTTAGCTGACATCAAACAATTTCCAAGATACACCTCCCTTTCTGCTTCTGGGAAAGACAGAGGGGAGGCTCCCAGCTGTTGGCTGCATGAAGCCCCTCAGACAGAGAAGATACTCCGCAGCCTCCCTAACAGCCAGGGAACAGGTACGCAAAAATGTTCTGAAGCTTCACCTTAAAAGTAACCCAAATGAACTGTCAGTAAGCCTCAGCCACCAAAGTTTTCAAGCGGGTGCCAGCTCCGTGCATACTTTGAAGAGACTTGCAGGCACTTGAAGAATGTATATATGCATGACTCCCTTAAGCAAGATAAATATTCTGTAGCAACAGAATAGGTCACTGCAAATTGCACGGGTTTTGAAGCCCACTGATAAAAACACAGCTATGACTAAACTTTCTTAACAGGCGCAACAGCAACCAGAGGTCAGAGAAAGCCACATTCTGTTTAGACAACTTCACTTTTGCTAACAAATAAAACTCACCCTTAGACTTTGTAACACTAACCAAACTACTCTTAACTACGTATTTGCTTCCCCTACTTATACTATAGGCACTAAGTAGCTTGCTTACTGGCACAAGCGATAAGGAAGGGAGCATGGACTGCGGTTCTGGGCTTCATCATGGTGGGAAGACAGGAGAAAAGTCTGCAACAGTTTGCTGGATAAAGGCTTCTGGGGTTGCACACGTGAAGCACGTACATGCCTCCAGTGGGAATGACAGAGCATGAAAGAAGACAACGTATTTCCATGGAAAATCTTTACTTCGGTTAGAACTGTTTCTATTCAATAAAAAGCTTCAGAGTTTTAGACGTTCTAAAAGAGTTTCACAGCCAGTTTTGAATATGACTACATTCCAGACTTGCATGTGGTTTACTTCATTTTATACAAAACCATGTTTACATCTCCTTGATTTAATAATTTATGATTTTTGCTTCTATTATTGTTTTATGATGGGAACGATAACTATAATGTCTATCTATTCCTTTTTTACTCATGCCAAAGCACCCCAAACTTTATTCCTTTAATATGCACTTCACATGAAAGACTAGTACCTCCTTAAAGCTTCACAAATATGCAGGGGCATAAAAAGACAAAAATTACCCTCCTTCAGATGTTGCTTCTTTCAGAAAAGAGCACTTTAAATACTCTGCCTCTCTGATTGTGTTAAAAAAAATTTATCTGCATTTGAAATATGAAACCTAGTTCATAACAGAATTATGAATTCTAAAATACCATGTGTTTTAAATAAAGCCCTTTGTACTAAAAATCCCAAATTTATGTTTGCTTTTACAGCTTTTAAGTGGGGACCTGCCTGGGTAGAGCAGAGAAGTTTTAGTGCGGGGAAAAAATACAACTAAAAGAAACTGCAAAAGTAACTTGATTATTCAGGCAGAGCAGTGTGCATACAGGTGTTAAAACCCCTGCTCTTCAGGAAACCCATCGTTATTTTGATGACCGCAATGGCCTCACTTCAGCTGAAGCATCTCCCTTTACGAAACACAACCCAAACAGCACCACTGGACAGTGCCAGCCACAAAAACCACCAAAGCCACCTCCTCCAGCAACTGGTTTTCTCTCACGTACTCCCATCACAGGGCTTCACATGAAGATAATGCCACCGCAGCCGTAAGACTCTGATACTGCAGAAATTCCAACGTTTGCCTCACGCTATTTACTTCACAGGAAAAGGGAACGTTTTTTTCCTAACACGTTATTCAGTGGTCAAGCTAAGTAGAATAACCTTTTGATTTTTCTTAAATATTTATTTAACATCATTTAAATAACCATTTCATATCATTTGAATAAATGGATTAAAATGAGCCCACTAAGAAAGGACTGTGCAATAAAGGCAAACCTCAGTCCTACAAGAAAGTATTTACACTGTCAGCCATCAAACGTACTTCTTGAAAACGGTTACAGAAAGTTAATAACCACCCAAATCAAATCTTTGTGCTTCAAAAACCAGAAAAATCACAGCAGAAAGTTACCCACAGCATTCAGAAAACAAACTTTTATTTTTACATTTCAGATAATGCTAAGCCAAATACTTCATTATTTTTATGTAAATTTAGACTTTTAAATTCAGCTTTCCCTTCCTATTTTTGACTCTCGGTTAATTAGGAAGGCATGGTCCCTCCCTTCCCAATTCAGTTGTGTTCTAGTCCCCCTGAAAAGTTCTCCAGTGCAAGTTCAGTCTGGTTGTAGAAGACAATGATCTGGCACTGAGGTTAAGAGGTTCCTGTAAGCCACCACAAACTGTTATATACCATTGTGCACAATAAAGACAGAGAAGAATCTTCTCTTCAGTACGAGGCAGAGGAATATTTGTTCTAGTATCTCCATATAAGGTCTGCTTTAAGTCAACAAAGACAGGCTGTTGCCAAATTCTAACCACAATGTGAATTATGGTTTGCATATTTAAATGCTGGCAACTAAATACTGCAGGATTAAAAAGTTCAGTTTATGCTAGCAGTGAGAAATGGAGTGCAACCAAAACTAGAAGACTATAAAGTTGGTGGTAACTCCATCTTGCAACTAGTAAGGAAACATACTATTGATTCTGAAAAATTCTCCAGTATTGAAGTATGAAACTAGTACACACTCTAGCATGTCTGACATTTCATGTCTCAAGTTGCGTCAGGGCAGGTTTAGATTGGATATCAGGAAACATTTCTTCACTGAAAGAGTGGTCAGGCATTGGAACAGGCTGCCCAG
>Ga0181612_100644_pt1 | contig 26914 bp, 13 predicted proteins | sample HoacroProtozoa21_FD_119630 | JGI IMG/M metagenome (GOLD analysis project Ga0181612, IMG submission 119630) | Hoatzin crop microbial communities from Cojedes, Venezuel. Combined Assembly of Gp0051906, Gp0051904, Gp0051908
GGCTGAGCATCCATGAAGTGAAAGAGGTCGCGGTTCAAGGTGAAGTTAAGAGAAGGGCCAGCAAAACCACCACCATGGACTTTCGGAGGGCAGACTTTGAAAGCCTGTTATTAGCAAAGCTTTTCTCCAGTTCCTGACTGAAGTTGTTTCAGTCAGAATAATTTTTCTTTAAAACTATAGAAGTTAATTTTAATTACCTAAACCTCTTTTAAAGGTTTGTAAATTCCTCATAATTAAACTTTATGAAATTTAAAGTTTCAAATTGATTTTCATATCTTATTACCTATTTTTCAAAACTCAAGTCAAACCAGTAAGTTTCTCCTTTCAAGTCTCTGTTCCTGTGTGATGAACATTTGTTCCAATACTAGTCCAACAGAGCTTCACAATAAACTAACCATACGCTATGAGGGTTCATTATTAAGTATTAAATGCCTGAGTTTTTAAAAAGGCACTGTGTATACAGGAGGCTTCATAGGTCCAGTTTCAACTCCCTGATATCAGGTAACAATAAACAAGGTTTCTCCTTATTATAAGCATGAGGAAAAAGCAACCATCTTCTTCAAATACCTCACTGTGGTTTATGTCTACTATGATCACAGGTAAATTTTGGTCCTTTCAAAATTAGTAGGTACACTTAATCACTCAGTTGAAGCATTAGTTATTTTTAACACGAGTCTTGCAAGAGTTTGATATAATTTCTTATTAAACTTCCACACACCTTGCTAAAATGTCCCAAACTTTTCTAACGTCCTGACAACTGTTCAGTGTTTGTTGGCACTATTGTCACAGTTTTTCCAAGTTGCACTTATTGTGCCCAATATCTGAACTCCTGGTGAATCACTTCCTCAGCTTAGAAAAAAAACAGTATAATCTATTTTTCATTTTGGGATTCCCACCCTACTCTCCCTCCCAGTCCCCCATGAAGATGGGTGAACTCGATCTGGGTTTTTTATACAGTTTTGCCAACCAGCAAGTAGCCAAGCAGCTTTATCAAACCTGCCGTTCATTTCCAATAATCACGCACATGGCTGGAAAGTCTGACAGTCACATATGGCAACTGTAATATTTCACATATCACAGAAAATCAAGATAAATATTTTACTGCTATACTGTCTATATATATGCATCTGACTGTGTGACATTTGACATAACAATGGCAATTTGATAGCTGGATGTCATTTCTGGATGCTCAGCATACTCTATAGCTTCCTCATCAAGATGATAATCTTCTCTTATAAATGTAGGAGAGCAATAAAGTTTAAAATCAGTTGTGCCACAGCTTTAAGGAATAAGTTACTTTCATAATCCAAACAAACACTAGGTCCAGGTTTGTAAAATCCAAAGTATTTCAGAGAAAACTAGATGAGCATATCTGTACATCAGCAGCTCCACAGCACAGAAACTGTTGGTAACAAACAGTAATGGCATGTCACCGACCCTTCCCATGAGGCAACTGATGCACAGTAACTTGTCTGGGTAGGACGTGATTTGATTTATCTAAGAAGTATTTTACATGCCTGTACTGCTTGATATCTGCATTCTTTTGAAGAAGAGAAAGCATCAGTAGCAAAGTCCCTCCTGGATTTCATGCAGAATTGTAAATCCCTCTATTTGAGTATAGAATATTCTGTCTTTGGTATGGTGATTAACTTGCAGTTTTTGTGTTTAATTTCAGCCTATTGTCAGAAAGAGTAGAAGGCAGTTTGTTCTGAATGTGCCATTACTATGTCAGAAAATTTTAAATGCATGTTCTGTGAAGCATCCTAGTGATTGCTGTATCTTGGAAACTCACTTTACTGTCTCTGAAAATGTCTTCTCCTTTAAACTTTAAGAACTATTTATTAGTAACAAAGAATGTTTTGCCTCTAGCTATTTCTTTTGGTGGACTTTAGCAATTTAAGACTGTCCCTACTGTTCACTTGCTTTGAGCTCCGGCTTTACTCTTTGCATTATGGGAGGAACTAGCCTTTAGCTCTGGTTTGCAGAGGGTTTAATTCACCACTCATCATGTAGTCTAAAAGCAGTCATTTAAATAAACACCTGAAACAGTCAAGGATCTCATGGAAGGACATGAGGCAGCTCCAATGCTGCAACAGACAAGACAGACAATGCCTTCAGAAGTTGCTCAAGCAATCCCCCTTTCTGACCAGTGACATTTGATCTTGCTTCCTCAACGCTAGATATTTCTTGTGGGCATTTCTGTAGTGATAGTCCCTGTACCACTGAATAAATATACAACTGATTGTCATTAATATGCCAATTTGTAAACAATTAAGGCATATATTGATCCACTGTCTGGCTTAAGATTAGTAGCCTATGGGTTAGAAAAAAAGCTCTTAATTACTAAGACTTTTTTAGTAAATGGTGTGCATACAAACAAAAGTTGAAATGTTTGATTAAATTCATTTTACTGTAATTCTTCAAAGGTGAAGAAAAAGCCTCTTAGTTTGAAAATGTGAGGATAAGTGTGCTAGTATTTAGAATAATGTGTTTCCCTAGGATCACAATAATAGTTGCCAGAGGCAGTAAGAAAATAGTAACTCAATATACCAAGGATAAAACTACACACATCTTAAGTTGAAGACACTAGCAGAAATGATTTAACTAGTTCTGCTACACAAGGATCATTTGCAAAAATTTTGAGCACGAAAAGATATACAAACTGGTTTTGTGCCTCATTAATGCTGGTTGCTAGGTAACATATTAATACTACCTTAAACATCTGCTTTTCCTCAAGGTGCATAAATCATTGGAAAACCACCATCTTATTCTCCAGAAATGTAGGAAGCCAGTCTTCAGACTTTTTACCAGGAATCTCTCCATTACAGGACTAAACACTTTATTTTAATACAAGCAACAGACCCATCGGAACATTTCTGCCTACTAATGCACAAACAGAAGTACTCCCCCCACAGAGACAACTGATTCCCCAAATTCTGTTCCTGAAGTACAGTGACAACTTACATATGAACGTGACCAGTTTGTACATCAGCCCTTTGTAAGGGCTTCTGGCACATCCCAGTTAATATACAACAACAACTTTTCTAAAACAGCTGAATGAATTTTCATGGAAGCTATTTCTTTACACAGAAATCCAAAGAATTTTTCAAAACAGGCAATGGGATGAATGCTACCACCACACTATGCACCGTGTAACCTGCATGAATTTATAGCATAAACTGACACTAATTGATTAGGCATATGGCTTTAGTGACTCTTCCTTCAAACACAGTTGAAATGTTTGTCTCCACTAAACGTTCCAGTCTTTGAAGGGAAAAATTATACGGACCATTTTCTTAGAGCTCTTCAGAAATACCTCAAAAAGGGAAGCAACAGAAGTCACATTGCTGTCAGCACCTGGATCACAAAAACTCATTTGCTTGAACAGGGGATAGAAAGTCTTCATCAAGAAAGCAAAACTGTACAGTCAGAGAAGAGAGTGGCTCAGCCATACCATGAACTGTTTAAGGACAACAGAGCTACTGCCTAGTGAGTATCTCAAAAACAAGCCTTGCCAGTGCCCACCGATATTCTGAAACTTGAAGTTAACAGGACTGATTCAGTTTTCTTTCCTTACAGTAGTCATACATGGAACTGAAGACAGTTTATATACAATGTAAGTATCCCCTTATCTATCCAAAGAAATCTTTTATAATGAAGGACAATGTGTAAAACTACTCTCAACATAGCACAAAACAGGGGAAGCAATGCCATGGCAGACCCCTAAAAACTTTCTCACTAACCTCCAAAGAGTTGGTGGGGACAGTATTCAGTGGACCAGTCTTTTTGCAACCTTGTATTCGGTGCTCAAGCGGAATGGGGCAGAGACACGACACCTAAACAAGTGCCATCAAGAAAGTGTTATCTGATGTCTTCAGACAGAGAAGGCACCATTTGTGAATGAGGCACAGATGTTCAGAAAGACCTTTTGAACAAGAGTAAAAATTTAACAGTAAATACCACCACTACACATACTTTCAGATTAGGATATTCATCAGGACAATTTAACAGAAAAAGATACTTAAAAGAAGTTTGAAAGACTATAAACCATAATCTTTTGCTCTAGACAAACTGCCAAGAGTATCATGAGACATGGCTCAGTTCAAGTCATTTTGAGTGGAAAAACTCTTGAATGAAACACTCTTTTGAATCCAGAACATAAAAGGCTTGACCTCAGTTTTCCACATCACAAGGCAGGTTATTTTTCAGAACATCAAATACCCAACCAAAACACAGGTTGGTTGTTTGGCCTACTGTGTTTAGTACATGAAATCCAACAGCTCGATTACAACTTTGTAAACTCAAACCATTTAACAAAAATCCTAAACTGTGCTGGACTTGCATGTATTTCACAACTGTAGAAGATCAGAAACCCTCTTCTGACCCTTGGCCACTTGGAAGAAAGTAATTACAGAAAGCACCTACTGAAAAGCATAAAATTTAAACACTATTTTCCTTAGTAAGCATGTCGTTGCCTCTCCTGTCTCTGATAGGAATAAATTTTAAGTGCTTTGGTCAATATGTTTTCTGAAACACTTGAGGAACTGTAGAAAAAAATTATTTCATGCTCTAAAGATTTTAAATCATTGCTTCCACAAGACAGCTTTAGTGTCAATATAGTCATTAGTAAAGTGGTCAGCTTGCTTAGAGAACATGTTTTAGAATAGTGAAAGGATTCAAAAAGGAAAAATTACTATAATTAGTTCTAGGGGCAGATTAGGGAGCAGAGAGAAGCAGACACTAGCTTGAGCCTGACTGTTCTCACTTACTCTGTTAGTCATTTGTGGGTTTTGCCAGCCCACAGAAGCTTGAGTTAATTTCCATTAGTGAGTCTGCAAGCAGGACTAGAAGGGTATCTATCAGAAAGTTGTCTCAGAGAGCTCTGAGCTTGTAGATAGAGCAGGACAGGGTCTTTCCCTTCAACTAGCGAAACGTTACATAACCACAACCTTGCAAGAGCACATGCGCAAGTCAACAGTAGGCAAGAATTTTTATTTTATGACAATGGATTTCTCTTCACCTGCATAACTAAATAAGCAAAGACCTCATTTTTCCCCATTGACTGTTCTTTGGCTAGAAGAAACCAGATCTACCTGCATCTTGATTATGCTTTCTTTAAAAGATAATCAGGAGCTAAAAAAAGAATCTTGCAACAACTTTACACGTTTCATTTTTCCCCACTATTTGCCTGGTAATTAAATCTGTAATAAGAGTAAAATCTACTTCGACTGTTTTAGAACAACAAATGCTTAGACCTACCAAGTTGCTGGCACATTTCTATTCATAGCATTTAGAGTGATAGCAGCTACTTTCTTCTTAAATTCATTGTTAAAAGCGAATTGTTAGAAGTAAAGTTGTAAGAATTCTGACAGGGTCTGGCCATTAAACCTACTGCTGTAGCCAACAGTGTCTTAGTGATTTCATTAGATCCATATTAAAAAAGCTGACATGCTGTCAACACATTAGACACATATGGAAGTGTCATTTCTATTTGTTTACCAGCATAACATCCCAAACCAATGTATCTTTACCCACATTTTTTTGTTTAGTCACTCTATTACAACTACTAAATTCAGCTGAGTAACCTGCTGCCACAAAGCTTAGTGCTTAACATTGTATTTTTTAATCCCTATATGCAAGGAAAAGTACGCACCATCAGTACATCTTGTGAGCATCAGTGTGTGGTTGGTTATACAAGATCATAGGAAGCCTATACCTAACAAAATACGGAAAATGAAAATTGTGCTCTGATAGTAAAATACTCTTCCATTGGGAAGAGGACTATTGAAACAATACTGAGGCTCACAGCTAGAAAAGACAAAAATGGATTAAAAGGAGAGAGGGTAGGTTAGCATAACTGAACAATTTTTCCCATCACTAATTCTTGCACTGAAGTATTTATTCTACAGCACAAAGAATAGCCAACAAATTTAAATGTACTCTAGCTAAGGACCGATACAGAACAAGGCTTACTAAAATGCATTGAGTCAAGATATCACCCACAGAAAAACAGCACATACATCACTAAGTGTAGCAAACTTAACATAACTGAAAGGACCTATTTCGCCCTGCCATTTTGTCTTGATTCCTTTCATATCTGAAGAAATCGGAAAAAGTGATACAAAAAGCAAACCAGAATTTGTCAGAAAAATTACCACTGCTTTCCCTTTCTCCTGCAAAAAAAGCCTGTGTGGCTTGAGTCCCTCCAGACTTTTTCAGAGCTGTAAATCTGTAGCATTTTGTTGAAGATTTACTGACTTGGCTGTCTGTTCCATTAGCTGTGGCGTAATTTATCTCGGGAAGACTTTCACCTCACAGGATTTTCTTTCTGAAGACGTTCTCATAAGTCTGCTTAGTAGCTGAAATGACTGTAGTTAGTGGTTACACTGATGACCAAGAGAAAAGCAGGACAGGTTTACAGCATATTGGTCAGTTTGAAGGTTGTCTGCTTTCATACAAAAATTAGATTTTTTTGGTCAAGAAGTCAACAAAAATAAGAAACTGTCCAAGCATGGACAGCCCAAACAAGAGATTACTCTCACTCTAAATTTTAGGCCAGGTAATTTATACCTTTCTCCTCTCTGAGATTATGCAAGGCACTGCAAATTCAAATAATTAGGGGAAAGGGATAGTTTTTTCTTTTACACTACGGGTGTAAAAAACTACAAAGATGGATCACAAAGTATGTACCCTATCTCAGAGGATCAAGTGAGTACAAAGCAAGACGTTGCTATCTCGTGCCTGCTACTGCACTGAATCAGCATTTACACATTAGAACTATTATCTTGGTTAAAGATGTGTATTTTCCACCTGAAGTGGAAAGCAGGCATGTTCCCACCATCTCCAGTAGGAAAGCTGTCTTAAGTAGGTAACCCTACATATTAAGTATTCAAAAGGCTGCATTTGTTTAGCATCATAACAAGCCACATTCAATATGCTACCCCTTTGTCAAGTTGATTAAAGCATCTTTTTACTACTGGAAGTCTACTGGCTCTGCTTAAGGAATAGTCCCAGCCAAGTGCTCACAGTAAGCTCCAGGTTGCAAGATATGCACTGAAGCTTAGTCAGCAATTTCAAGGTAATTAATGAGTTCAAGGAAAAATACACAATGGTATCCTTAAACAAACAGAAAAAAAAAAAAAAGAGGAATTCATTAGTGATTATTTACGCAGTCTTTCTGCAATCACTTCAATACATTTTTACTTCCTTATACCCATCTAGAGAAAATACAATTTACTGTGCATTCCTTCAGCCAGCTTCCCAGCTTTTGTTAAGCTGCTTATTTTCCCTGAGTTCTGCAAAGCTATTATGATTTTACACTGTCTGATACTTTTTTCATTATTATTCAAAGGTTTCTTCCATACTTTGGACCTTTTTTATTTAACATTTGCTGTTTAGTAACAACATACAGTAAACACAAGTCTAAAGCTGAGTTAAAAAGTTCAAGCTTTAACTTGTTTGCAAGCAAAACTTCAGTCTCCAAGAAAAAAGACCATTTGATTGAGACTTTCGTTCTTGATGACAGCAAGGGAACTATGAAGGACAAAGTAAAATGAAAAAGAACAGTGGGATTGCTAGTATTGACTGAATGGAAACTGACATCTTCATTTATTTCAGTGGCAGCAACCCAACACCTTTTCAGTTTCACTTGTTTCAGTGAAACACCCTGGAAGGTTGTTGGAAACAGGGATATTTCAGCCATTCATTAAAGCAGCATCATTTCAAACGGCATTTGCCTTCCTCATGTTTCAAATACACTGCAATTTTCTTTAGAAACAGCTGACTGTTCAGTCAACTTGCGAAGCACACTTGCTAAGAAAGACCACTGACCAAACAGAAAATAAAATTACCACTAGCCACTCAAAACCCAATTGAATATATTCATTTGTCAAAAAGTCTTTACTGGAAACAGTACTTTTCTGCAAGTTCATTTGTCAAATTTTATTCCTACTTCAGAGCGCCTCCTACTGTTTCTATAGTTTCACAGTACTTCTGTGATTTCTCTCAATTCATACAGCCATTCACCCCTATACGTCACTCGTGGGACTAAGCAGCAATTGCTTCATGCCCAACGGAAGATGCTTCAGTTCTAATTTAAGAGAGAGCAACTGGAATAGTTGTATTTCTCTAACTCTGTGTTTACATAAACTACATCCATGTAACAAACTAGTTAAAACTGCATAAGGTTACTTTGTCCAAGCGATTTTACTTTGCTAAACCCCAGCTTACACCAAATAACCACATTCATCCCATGGAAGCGCAGTCTATCCAGTTACTACCCAAGGAAATGTAAAATCTATTAACCTGCACTTATTTTGCTCCAAAATAATGCTTATGTTCCCATGACAATCCAGACAGCAGCTATGTTTGAGTGTAACCTTTATCCCCCATAGAAGCTAGAAGCCTTCCACTTCACTACGCACTTTTATAGAGGTATTTCTATGTACACATTTCTGTTCCGCCCAAAACTAAGAACACAATCACAAGAAGTGTAGCCATCATGGAGCAGATCTTTCCAAACCAGATTGATTACTTAAGCTGATATAAAAAAATGATCTATTTATGAAAACTGCACTGAAAATTCTCTATACAAATCCATGCAACACCTTTTGCAATCAGAATTATTCTACAGGAGTTTCAATCCTGTTGTTTTAAAAAAAGAACATTTCAAAAGAGAATGTAATTAAGACAGATCAGACAAGTTTACTGTTGAAAGTACCAAGCTGACAGTGCAGAATAATACTGAGAGTAATTCACTTAACCAGTAAGTATAGTTAATTCCAGCTATGTTAGTGAGATAGCAAAAATATCCACAAAAAATCAAAAACTTGATTTTCAAGGTGTCAGTAATGGCTAGTAGTTTTCTTTTAGATCTGTGTAGGGTCTGACGAATGCACTTAGTTCAAGTAAATTTCTGATTACATAAAATGCTCCTCCCCCTCCCCCCCCCATCTCAGACAAGGGTTTCTCACCATCACCTATTTCTCAAATATTTTTTTCTTTCTTGGCAAATCTAAACTGGCTTTTCCCCTTTCCGTACCCTCATTTTCTTTTTAGATGGTAGTAAAGGATACATTTAGATTGAGGAATAATTTAAAGGACCTGTCTGCTATCATTATCCTGTGAGATGGTGGCTATGGTTAGAGACACAGTGATCTTGCAGAGAACTTCAATTGTCTAATCCATTATGGTAAATTCATTCTTCTTCCTAATACAAACTGCATTCGTGTTTCCAACACCAGTGAATTCAGCCAATACAGCAAACCAGAATGTACCACCTTGATTGTGATTAAAATAAAAGGACAGCTGATCTGTTATACAGCTCACCTCAGGAAAAAAAAAAAAGCAACATTACGCAGCATAAGAACTGCAAGCCATGTAGCATCCCTATGGCTCTTTTCATGGGCAACAGTGAGGCCATGAGCCTAGGTACAACCGGCATATTTCAGAGAAAGCAGAAACATTGTAGTCTCTTCCAGATATTGAATGGAAGTATTCAAATAAAGAGAGATGAAATTAGCAGCAGCATAACTTCACATTTCAACTGTCAGTAGAATTTTAATAGCAACTACACAATCACTGCTTCACTTATCTTTTAAAACAACTACTACAACAAGGCACCAGCCTTGGGTCGCACGGACACACATTGTAGTCCTTGCATCCTTTAGCAAGAAGTAGAACAGTAATACTGAAAACTAGAGGCAAAATGTAATTATGGACACATGATCAAGAGATAAGTAATTATCAGAAAATCAGATACAATAAGCCTCTCATGCAGAGGCAGCCAATAACAACAAGCCAGATTGAGTACGCTTATGTTGGATGAAAAGGTTACTAGCAGAGAAGATCATTATGCAAAGTGTGGGTGACATTTACCACCTCTCCAAAGCTTCTCTGCTCTTGTTTTAAAGCTCATGTTGAAATTAAAGTTCCTAAGAAACTTTAGATAAGATTGTCATTCTCAAATGACATCCTTTATAAGAAAATGCTATAATTACACTGTAATAATCCCCACAGAGTGCCCGAGAGGCACATCCACTTTGTTAGTACTAAGTTTTTGTTTTTTCTTCAGTAACTTTGCCAGCAGGATGCCCAGCACTAAATGTAGTTATCCCAATCACACAGTGGATATGCTCTAAGAAGGTTCTGACAGTACAGGCACAACAGCAAAACTTTTGTAAGCAGGCTCAGTTTGGATTCCCAGCTGGCGAGTCCAACCTGTCTTGTATACAACTAGAAAAAGCCTTGAAAAAAAGAGAAAAAAGGAAACAGAAGAAATTATTTTCTTCTCCCCTGCTCTTGTTACTCCTAAATCATAGTTCCCGAGTGCTTAAATGCAAGAGCTTCTAATTTGCACTGCAGAGCGGAGCTGTCAATCTCCTTCATTCTGCATATTACAGTTTTCTGCTTTTAAGGGAATATTCTATGATATCTGATATAAGGGTCTCCCATTTCCCTTTAGGGAGGTTACACTGCATTTTAGCTCATATTAGCTGCACAGACCCCTTCATACTCCCTCAGCGTTATGCACACATAGACAAAACTTTAGCAACGAGAAAACAAACCAGCAGCAAGAGCTTTTGACTCTCTTCCCCCTCCCTTTCCCCCTCAAAGGCATAGAAAGTCATTAAAACATTTATTAGTCTAGAGTTCATTATATAAGCAACGAAAGAAAAGAAATCCCAGTTTTGGCTGATTTTGACCTGGCAGCTTTTAAGGAAAAAAAAACAAACCCAAAGAATGCGAGTTTAAGATGCTCTGTTTTCCCTCCACATAGCATCATCTCATTTTCCTCCAAATACAGGTATGCAACCATTAATGCTCTCCTGAGTCACTTGTGTATATCAAGAGGACTGTAGAACAACGTATAATATCCTCAGTCCTAGTGGTTAGTATTCTAAAGTGCCTCTTCATACCATAATGCATTGTAGAAGTTAATGATTGCATAGGTCATAAAATATAGAACCTGCTCAATTCAGCCATCAGCTCATTCTTTTGTAGCCACATTTTTGCCAAATCACATGGTACATATCCATTTTGTTCAGCCTGCCACTAATTGACAGCCACTCCTCCGATTCTATCATGACAAGAAAACGTGAAGATCAAAGATATGAACCATACTGCTGTAAAATGACCTTCAACTTACTATTAGCAGAAGAAAGTTAGCTTGAGTATGCACAGGCAAACATGTTTTTCAGGGGGAAGAGAGGTTATATCCTCTGTTAAATTTACATCAAGCAATCCTACATTCACTGGATGACTGTAAAATGAACATTTTCAGACACAGTATCATGGAATAGCACTACTGCAGTCATGAACCCACACTAGGTTAAATATCTGCAACTTTTTTTGAATCTTTACATGAAAGCCAGTTGCTCTCTTGCCCAATCTGACAAGGATTCTAAAGAACATTTTATCCTCTCTTCCAGAGGAAATTTACTGGCAACATAAATTTCTCTTGAAAAAATAAGCTTTTTGCTGCACGTTTGTCTGCTTTAAGCGATATTATTACCTAACTGCAGGTGCTCAGGAGGAATGGCTTGATTTCCCTTAAATTACAACTATTAAAAGGCTACTAGTGACACACAACAGACTGGTACACATAAAACAGACTTTGTATCAGATTATTAGCTCACTGTTAGGACCATATGAGGCCACTTATCTAGGCAGCTTGTCACTTTGCTTGCATTTTCTGTTTGAAGTGGCACAAAGAGGTAGCACTGTGAGCGACATTGAGGCCAGTGCCTATAGTAATTTTCCAGTGCCTGTCAGCCTCAAGACAAAGCTTCATGAAAGTTTTTTCTTTTACAGAGCACCAGAGGAAGCTCAGTGGGATTAGGAGAGAGACAGCAAACCTGTGGGAAGGTTATTACCATTGTATTTCTCACATACGTTACGTAAACAAGGCTGACATCTTCTGGCAAGCTGCAGTTTGAGTTCTTTGATGTTGCTGATTATGTTTTGGTTTAAAACAATGCTACTCCCAAGAGAGCCCTGTGCCAGTATTTCAGTAGAGACACTGATTAGTATAGATGCCTACCAATGACCCAAAAGCAACAGCTGCTGGAATAACATGACAAATGAATTTACAACAGTTAAAAATTCAAGTGATCAACAGCATTAGGTGAAGTCAACCCCCCTCTGAACATCTAGTTGTCCCATTCTAATAGTCACTTAAGTGTAAAAGACCCCTGAAATATGGGGTCTACAAATTTATTTCATAAAGCAGAACTGGGGATTACTTCACTGTCAAGACCACCAGCACAAAAACCAGCTTTCTTCCTACTCAAAGTATTATCAAATATTTAAGTTTTGCCTGACATTCATATTGCAGGATTGGAATCTGAAAAATCTATTCAATTACTTATTAAACTATGAACAAGAAATCCATGCAGAAGGATGAGTAGATCACTTCTGTACTTGGCAGCCACAGAATGACAGAACAGTTGAGGTGGGAAGAAAGCTCTGAAGATTGTCTAGTACAATCCCCTGCTCAGACATGAACACCAAAAACCAAACAATAGCAACATGCTTTAAGTGGCCCACTTCCCTACAAATCAATGTAATATCCTAATTCCACAAAGACTAGTGAATATTTCCTACTTGGTAAGACATATTTAAATCAACTATATTAAGGTAAAATATTATAACAGAGGCTGCATATCAGGCACAAGCTGACATACTGGGAAAACAGAAAAAACTTCTCCAAAACCCTGAAAAGGAACCTATTACACTCTCTAGTTTTGTTCATGCTAGTGTGGCAAGATCACTTCTTGCCATTTACAAGCAATAGGAAACTAATGGGGGTTTCATCGTGGTATTCTCCATGTTGCTCACTGCTGTTTCAAAATTTAATTGTCACTCTCCTAAAGAGCTTACATGACTTTGAATACCCTCTGGAAAATATCCTACAACCACGAGCACAAGGAAGTATTTCCTTACAGTCTAAACCACTGCTTTCCCTAATTTCTAAACTTTGTTTTGATGTAACATCTCCTAGCATTCAAAATTATCACTGTCCAATCCCTTGGAGTTCTCCAGTCACATAACAACTGAAAACTACCTTTTGATCCATTAAAAAAACAAGAAACAACATATAGGTGTTGTTTTCATTTTGGGGTGGGGTTCTCCCCACTTCCTCCTTCCGTCACTAAGGAACCCTAACAGCATTTATTATTGCATACCAACCAACTCGTAACCTCCTGCTCAGGTAGGAGACATCTCAGTGGATGCAGTCTTTAGACACTTAGAAAATTGGAAGTGGTTATTAATTAGGCAAAAGCCATGTCTTCCAGGACTCTTAAGTAGGACTATAAGAATCAGGCTACAGAGAATAAAAATCAATCTTTTTACAAGAGCATTTTTTGCAAGCAGCATAAGCGTTTAATAGCAGCATTTCCAAAACTAGAGTAATTCAGAACCACATGGAAAAGATTTGTCAGGAGATTGGTAATCGGATGCAGAGCATTAGATCATGAATGATTCAAACGTATTCCAGGTCAGTACTGACCTTTAGTTGTTGCCATTAGAAAGTCTAAGAAAATAAGCTGATGATCTCATTCCAGTCTTTAGCAAGAAAAGTATCGATTTCACAAAACCACAGACACATTTAGAATTAATTGTCACTCTTCTTGTCAATCACCAGAAGGAGTTCATGGATTATGTGAGGCTTCAGTCTACTCAAAGACATTGTCTAGACTCTAAAAAGGTGCATTTTTCTACCTTAAAACAATTACACACAAAACATCCGCAGATATAAAGACAGCAAGGCCAGGTATTTCAGTATTTCTCTTAAAGTTAAGGGAACTCTCAAAAAGGCAGAGTCTCTTCACCACGTGAACACGCTAATTTGATTCTTCTACAAGTTGTGTTGGGGGGTTGTTTTTCGTTGTCTTGTCTGTTTTAAAGGCTAATGGAAATTGAAGGAAGTAATTTGACAAACATACCACCACTCCAGCTTCCAGCCATAGAAAAATTCATAGAGATAGAAATCAGAAAGAACAGCTCCAGTGTTTATATATCTTTTGTATCCCAGAACTCATTTTAACAGTAGGATGCTAAGCTATTCCTTTGGAACACAGTGAATTTCCACCCACCTCGTTTCTACTCTCATTCAAAACATGAAACAGGAACTACAGTATCATCTTTGGCTCAAAAATTGCAGAGGATAGACCTGCCCAGGAGGATTTGTATTTTTCTGTTGTCTGGTTGGGTTTTTTCAGTTCTGTGACATTCAACATTTTCTGATTTCTTACTGGACCTAGGATGGAGATGTAATGTTGTCAATGAAGAGCGAAAGCAGGGCTCTGAAAACTTAAAAATATAAATGAAAAATCAGAAGTGAGCCTAGGCTGCTCAAAAGATTTAATATTCCTGCAGAACATAACACTACTTATATTATGGACTGCTGCAATAGAAATACACCCAGGTCTTGATCCAGAGCTCATGGAAATGGAGGAAGAGCAGAGAGGACACCTTACGGAAGAATTTAATTTTGCTGCTAGAAAGACAGTCTGTAGTTGAAACAACTGAAGGAAGCCCAGGAAGGTGCCAAAAGTCTCAGTATAGCTTTGATCAAAGTACATTTAGTCCCAGCGTAAACAACAACTGTTAAGATGCATAAATGTTTACACATTACTTCAGTGACTAAACACTATTCTTCCTAAATATTTGTTAGCCTTCAAGCTCAAACACTGCTCTCAGTTCACCATGCTGGTGATGAGCTCGGCTTCGGATGGTGAAACATACTCCTCTGTCATCTAGACATCTAGCTACAAATGGTATCTGACATTTCAAAATAGATGCTGCAAGAAAACTTGTTCTAAAACTGCTTGTTAAGTACTAGCTCAATCAGTAAACAAGAGCTCTCATTCTCCAGATAAAATGCAGTGACCAGTGTGCCCTTAACTAGCATTCCTAAAAAGAAATTCCATATACCTTTACTCTGATCTTTGTATACATTACCAAAATATTAAAGAAACATTGCAAATATTTACATGAATATTAAGTGTAAAATTATCCAAAGTATAATCAGGACAAACTTCTCTCCAATTTAAGGAGGCATCTTACCGAGATTGACCCACACAAATCCAAGATTTACAGAGCTCAATCTACAAAAAATTAAGCTTCATAAAGATTCTGGGCTTTATTTTGTCACTAAGCAACCACTGACTACAAAGCCAATTCTAAGTTACTGTAAATCATTAAGCATAGTCTATCTTTCATTCAGAATTATAATTTATTTTGTGAATATAAATGAAAATAATATGAAAGAATACTTGTGCAATTAGTCACAGGATTCTTTTGTTCTTGACCTTTGTGACTCAACGAAAAGCAGCTGAACATTTCCTAATGCTCTGCTGTCTCAGTTCCAGAAGCCACAACAACGGCCTGTGCTCATTTATCCTTAAACCGGATGCACCGCCAAAGAAGTCTGACTGATTACAAGTTTAGGTAAACTCATTAGTACTGTCTGTATAAATAGCTTGCACGCCTGCTTTTAATGATCAGCAGAAAATATCTTTCTACTTCAAAGATACATCACAGTTATCTGCATTTCTAGATCCTATCTATAAACTAATTATTTGTTTGGTGCTCTAAGCAATTACTTTTTGTTACTATTGATGCTATTCAACATGGGGAAAATCAGTTTCTTTGTACTTTTTCAGCCCTTTGACAGAAGGCTTCTTTTCGTGCTGTTTTTCATAAAAGTACACGGGTGTGGCTGGTTCGGGGAGGTTTTGTTACTCCTGTGTACTTGATAGCAATTTTGAAACATTCCCACCTAAAGAGGTATGATACAATGAAATGTGATTTGAGAGGTTAAAGAATATATGCTCTAATGACTCACTTCAAATGCTACTCAGTTTTTGGAGTTTGGTCTTTACTTTCAACTCACTTCCTTTGAAGTTAGGCCTAATTCCGTTAGAGAGAGAGGGAATAGCTGTTCCCACTCTAAAGTTTCCTTACTGTTGATAGTGTTCTCATTACTATTATAGTTAAACACACAAGATTAATATTTTCCCTTTTCCCATCGCTCAAGCTATCTAGAAATCCCCTAAACAACCTTCCTCTGTCTGTTCAGAAGGCTCTTCAATTCACTACCTCTCACAGACCATGGGGACATTTTTCACTGCTCCTAACTCCAGGATGCCTTCCTGTGTTCCAGATATTCCCAACATTTAACGCGTTGTGCAGCACTTCTGTTTCAAGTTCCAGGTTCCATATTTGTATTTAACTACTTTCTCTTTAGTACAGAGTTTTCCCAATTGTGACACATCCTTGCCTTAACATTTGCAGCCTCTGTTAAAAGCAGGGAAATTCAGTAAGTTTAAAACAAAGAAACAAAACCACAAAATATTTTGTGTCACACCTCTTAACCAGAAGCTTTCAGTGTTTGCTTATTTTCTTTCACAAAAACAGCAGAAGGAAGGACTGGGACTCTCTTCAACTGTAAGAGAGCAAACAAATCTCTAATTCCTCCACACCTATAGACTGTGCCAACACAAATCATAATTCAGATCCTCATTTCAGTAAGTACAGGATGAACACAAATCAAACCCTTTTTAAAACTACTTGCTTATTATGCAAGTTTGTATGTTTGTGAAAGGGAGAGTCAGAACTTCTGTGTTCCATTTGTAGGACGATAACTTTCTTAAAAACTATAACAGTCAATGAAAGATACAGAAAAAGTTAAGACGGTGACTTCTAAACACCATTTTACCCTTCAGTGAATATGGCTTTACAAGCATTAGCTTTACATGTGTTTAATTCAGCAAGGATTGCCTATATTTACTAGGCCTTGTGGAAAATAAAAAGCCAAGTCTGAGGAGGACATACTGGCACTGGGGTCACCACAGTTCGAGTGAATTTGTGGAGCGGTAAACTCAAGTTGAATAGACCAGCATTAAATTCCAGCTGCTTCAGAGCAGAAACACACTGCTGTCTGCCATCCTTTTTAGTACTGTCTTGAAGGAGGTGAGAGGTCGGAATACACAAACTTTTCAGACACCCGAGTTCAACTCAGTTAAAATATGAGTTAAAACCCTTTGATAGGAAGCAAATGGAAAAGTATCACTTGGTCCTAGAGACTTCTCAACCATATCATGTTACTTTCCACAGTTTCCTTAAAATAGCTGTACTTTTTGAAGTCCGTTTCTATACGAATGCATAATTCATACCCCCATCAACTTGCTTGACTTCTCTTGTAAATATAGATAGATACATTATAACAAAGTTGTTGTAGAAGCTGTGGGATTGTATACATTTATACACACATTTTCCAACAAGACGTCCAATAATTCCTTTTACTGGCATGAACCCAAGACATTCATATCACTTGTATACTGTATACACACATTACGCAATTTGTATTTATGTATGTATATATAAAAACAGCCTGAAGAAAACTAAAAAGGAAGGAAGAGTAGATTAAAAAGGCACGTAATCTTTTGTATAATTTTTGAGAAAGTGATAGGAGATGCTTGGACCACAGAGCTCCTTGCCAAAAATTGATTTAAAACGTTGTATAGTTGCTCTCAAGTACATGCTCGTAAAGCAGTGAAGCACATTTATGGCATGTGCACTACCTGCCCCAGCTTAGTTTGACTTAAGTTGTAGAGCAATGCAACTGAAAACTCCATGTAATAACAGGTGCAAGACTGATGGACCTACAACCAGGCCATGTCTTTTTGTAGAGTGTAAATTGTAAAATACTCAAGATAGCTGTTTTGTTCTCTTACCAGTGTCATCTCTGCCTTTCCTCCAAATCATCTGAACATTAGTCCTGCCCCACCTGAACCTGTTTAAAGCAATGCTGCCAGTCAGCAACATTGCTTTAAATTGCTTGCAGATTTATCTTCATTGATCCTGGCTTTTCTCTAAATAAAGCAAAATTCATAAGATTACATCATCCTAATTGCACAAGGGTTCTATCATTTTCATTGCTGAAGAGTAACAACTCACAGCTGCAACATCTTCCACCTTGTCCATCTTCCCCCTTCCCTCTTAGCAAGGGCCTCCTCTGTTGCTATAACCTGCTCTTACACCTTCCAGGGAAGGTTACAGGACAGCTGAACAACTGGCCCAAGCTAGAAAACCAGAAATTAAAAATAAGCTTGCGTTCCCATGTCAGAGAAACCTAGTCTTCTTGCAAACAGTTTACTGTAATCCAGCACTTGCTGCCTATCTACAACATCTACCCACCACCTGCATACCACTGCCCATCTCCAGTTTCTCACATGCAGCTTCTCAGTTTAACTACTGGTCATCAGCAGGAATTGAAGACATTCAGGCACACTTTCTCAGGCAATTACCTGAACATGAGTAGACTGGATTCTCAATCCCAATGATCTCCATCAGCACTGTGCACTGAAGGCTACTGCAGTAAGAGTGCAGTCCAGCATCAAGAACATGTCATCTGTTCTAAATTATTCGGAAAAAATTTGCTAACATCAGTTCCTTAGTTAGGAACACCAAAAATCCACATAGATCCTGAAAAATAAGGAATGACAATGTCTAATCCTTCTTTTGGTGTCCCATCACCCCCACCCAGCATAGCCTTCATCTTCTAGAAATAGAAGACTAACATTTCACTTTACACCCATACTTTTCTTCAGACTAAATTGCTTTCCATTCTGTGTGGCAGATGAAATTCTGATGGATTTGAAATAAGATCACTGACTGCAGAAACTGTACAAAGGCAACACTAGTGCTAGGAGAGGCTAAAAACCCCCCAAAAGAAAGCATGTCAACTACACAGATGCATCTAATAATTTACATCCACTCCAGTCTTCCCTAAAATCTTACCAGATATGTTTCAAACACTACATTATGAAATTCTATTTAAATATGAATAATCCAGTATACTGAAATTCAGTCACAGATTAAACAATTAGCAATCACAATTGAATCTGACTGTTTTCAATCCTTAATTTTCCCACATATATTTTCATAGAGAAATTTAATTTATGCTGGAATCTACTACAACTTTCCCAAAGGCAAACAGGAAATAGGTTCCAATCAACTTGGAGCTGCAGTAAAGAAAACTACTGTAAATAGTTTAAACAACCACGGATTGTCTTGGGAATTTCTATACAAGTGTTCCTGTTTGGATCATTCAGGGAATATGTTAATTCTAGACCTCTGGAAAAAAGGTATCAATTAAAATGCCTACCATCTTTCCTTGTATTCATTAGATTTCTTATGTTTTGTGGTTGTTTTCTTAACTGCAGAGCAAGGAAGAATTGGCATCCTTAATTTACAAGCTGCAAGCAAATTTTGAAGATGTTATTTACCACTGGCAATATTGGCTGTTCAATTTGCCCTCTTCATATCTGCTTCCTTCTTCAACACCTTTCCCCACACAGGAAAAAAATTACACAAGTACTCTTCAGAGAGGAGAGACCAAATCACAAACACTTCACAGAAGGAAGTCTGAACAACTTAAACTGTTCTTCGCAAGTTTCATAAATGCTAGTTTATGCAATTCAGTGTATTAATCACTCCACTCTTTGCAGGCCACAGGAAGACACTGCATTTATCCCTCCACAGTTAAAACCTAACTCGTTTAAAGGCAGAAGGGTTCTGCTACCTCCGCCAACATCCTTAGGAGGGACACACTCTGAGGCATCATTTTGAAGAAAATGGACAATTATGTGAATGGCATACATTGTTTTGCCTTTGTATTTTATAGTCCACATTTCCATTCTTCTCTCTATTGATAAATTCAAGGTGTGAATTAAATATATATAAGAAGGATATAGAACTAAAGAGTGCCAGCTTCAGTCCCAAAAAGCCACTGAATGCCTTATTTTATCTCACAAAAGAAATTAAGGACCCAACACATCATCAGCATTTCCTGCTCTCCTTGATACAGATCCCTTCACCCAGATTTGGCACACAGAGCTACATTGAGGATAAAATGGAGCAAGCAAAAGAACTGCAACTGAAAGGCTTTATTCCAAGGGCAATTTTCCTCTGGTTCACAAAAGATCTGTCTGCCACATTACTTTGCTAAGACCATCTTGGAACCTACACTTCGGCATCTTTACTTTCTCCCAACAGTACAGCAGCACATTGCTCTCTAGTAAAAACCCACAGATCTGATGTCTTTGCTACCAATTCTGTACCGTCTACCACCCTGATTAAATAAAAGTAGTAGAAGCCCACTAATCAGAAGCAGTTTCAAGATACAGTTATGTGAAGCTCTCCTACTCTTAGCATTTAAGAAACTAAAAATGTGAACTCAGTGAGACTTAAAAGCAAGAAATAAAGATCTTGCAATAGCACACTGCATCTCACATTTTTTATTAATGACAGCCCCACTATTTTCTAAAGGAGGCTAAGGTCAGGGAATCTGGAAGTTCTCTTTCAAAGCAGCAACATGTTATCCAACTGATCAATAATTTGCTGCTCCAGTGCAAGGCAGGACCAACACTGATCCCAATACCTTTAGAATTCACCAGAAACCAACAGCTCTTTTTACAGACATTTCTCTAAAGCCTTGGCTCCCAGTTCCTGGCTGTCCTGAGTGTATTGAAGATATTCCCAGATCCCATTTCACACACCCCATGTTCCACGTATATGAGCAAATGGACCAAATGGGATTACTGAAAACTTGCTACATTTGCTTAACTACACTCCCAAAGGAACATGCCTTTGTCAACTCTGCTCTCCATTCCTCCAGTTCCACTGCAGGTTTCTGTTCATGGCTTAGCGCAGACTATTCAAAGAAACAGGGGAAAAAAAGGAATTCAAGTAGTATTTCAACAATTAAGCATTCTTCTGGAGTAGTGCCAAGCCATGTAATTCACAGAATACAGAACATTTTGATAATTTTAAATAAAAATCCCCCAGCTACTAATAAGAACACCTTAAGAATGTTATAAAGCATTTACCAGTTTAATGAATAAAATGACCAAGGTTTCTCTCAAACCAAGAAAAACAAGTGTGTGGGAGATAACCACAGTGCCCAGTGTCACATTTTATTTCTTGAAAAAATGAGTAATGGGGATGTTTTGCTAGGTATTTATCAAAGTAAAGCCTGCAGTAGCCTGCAAGGATAAAGGGTCATATTTATCAAATGCCAACTTGCTCAGTAACTCATTCTGACTTTTAAAAACTGAACTCTGGGACACAGGGCAAAAAGAAGGATGTGAAAGCTGCAGCTATGTTCTTTCTCATTTTTAATAAGAGTGAAACTTATTTTGATGACTGTAAATAACAAGATACACTCCTTAGTGTATTCATTTCTACATGCTTATGATAATTACAAGTAACTTTGTAAAAGGACATCTGTTTGCAAAGACAGTAATGAAGAGTTAATTAGAGGTCATAAACAGTAGATAAGGAGTAGCTTAAAAAGCACCGGCTAATAATAAATGTTCAGTTCATGCACTTATACTTTCAATCCCAGTCAAGTCAACAGAAGCTGAATGGACAATTTAGAAACAGATTTCAGTGAAACCTCAAAAAATATGTATTGCTTACTTTAAATAACAAAATTCATATGCACATTCAGAAATTTTTAGAATAATTAAAATAACCGAATGTTGAGGGGAAGGAAAGGAGTCCATAGAGTTGACTCGAGATTATTTTTCCTATTCTTAAAACAAGGGAAAACATATCTCTAAATAAAACTGTTATTTTCTTTAAGACTCCTAAATTGCACAAAATATTAGCCATTCTAAAGCTGCACTATGACAAACTTGACAACGAAAATAACTTGGGGCAGAAAACCTGGTGGTATACACAGTAACTCAGTTCAACTGATCTCTGTAAAGATTCCTCTGTTTAAGAATTTGGTTCATACTTGACTATCCATACACCTCTAATTGAAGCCTCAAGTTAAAACTTTAGTACAAATTATTCTAGTTTTCAATGTTTTTTTAACAAGGAACTAAGACCTTAATAAAGCTATAGATTTTATTGTACCAGCTAGAAGGTCATTTAGCTGCTACATATTTGCTATACAGATGTACACATACAAATGTATGCCTAGAAGTATGCATGTCTATGCTTACATTTATACTATGAATATGTAAATATACATTTACAGCTATATATTTTTATACACAACAAAAACCTCACAGCTATGAAAGATCTGTATCAATGCATTTTAATGGGGTCAAATGATGTTCAGCCTATTCTGGGTTTTACTGCAACTTAAAAGAAATATGCTGTAAAAAGGCTGACATTTTTCTCCAGAAGCAAGATAAACTTTCCCTGATGTCATCATTCCTTTAATGCATAGTTTGTATCTGTTGTAATAACAGATATCCATGTTTAGAAGAAAGGATAAGCCAGATCAAGGCATACCCATAGGCTTCAAAGTAATACGTCATACAGATACCTGACAGCTTGCCAGTACAATGGTGTAGTCATACCCAAAAGCATTAAAAGGAGATTCTTGTACGAAACTACTACAGAGACTCAAGCAGTACTGTTACTTGCACATTTCAATTTGTTTCCTACAAGAAGCAACAAAAACAGTATTTTTGAGTTGCCAACATAAAGAGGAAAAGATTAACTGCTTTCTTTAAAGAAGTATTCTCACAGGCTGCCTGGAGCCTCCTGAAAACTGTTGGATACAATCCAGTTGTATGAAATACCCTTGATAAACCTTACCGATCAGATACGACAGAATTGCACATCAATCTCATTTTTCCATCTTAACATATTCTCTTTGTTGTGACAGTTAATTATACAGAACAGGACAGCCAGATGAATTTCAGTCTTGCAAAACAGAGATCACTTAAACATCATCAGTACAACTAAACTTTTTCTAAACTTCCACTCAACAGAAAAGACTGTTTCCCTCAAAGAGAGAGGCTTAAGGGCATTTAGAGGATTTCCTGGACTTGGGGAACAGGGCCAGAGTGAGGGGTGGGTGGATTGCTTCCTTGTTTTCAAGTTTTGTGAAGCTCCTGACCAGGATCACCAGCCATTGAGAACTGACAGAAGTGTGAACTGTCTCATCCAAACAGCTCTCAGTCTTTCCTTTTTTGGCTTTTCTTGAGAGAGACAGTACTTCCTACTGCTAAAGAAAAAAAAAAAAGCCTGATATCTCTGAAAATACAGATTCTTAAAATCAAAAAACAATTGTGTACTTCTTAGGATAACACTTTTTTCTACCTTTAATAAAGCTTAATAAGTTTTCACCTTTTCAAAGTTTACAAATTAATGTTGCAGCTGGACATGTTCAAATGTATCTTCTAACCTGAATAAAAAAGTTTGTTTAACTCAAGAAGTCTCAGTTTAATGCAAGCAGCCACTTTCTCAACAAACAGATTATGAAAATGTCAGCTTTACTGAAAACCGTTAATTCAAAGTAAGCTGTCACACTACCTTTTCCTTCTCTGAGGATATGCACTATAATACTAGTACCTTCCTTGTTCTCATAGAGTAGAAGAAACAGGACTGGAATATGTCTGCTAGTTCTAAGAACATCTACTGTATATCTTTGATTGATTTATTGCTATGTTTTAGTCTTGTTCTTAGTTCCTCAGATCCCTTGGGGTAAGAGCTGGGCAGCCTCCCAGACTTCCTAAGAGTCATTCCCAGTGGTGGAAGTGGCACCAACAGATAACATGCACCAAGTCAGGCTGCAAACATAGGCACATGCAGTGGAGCACGTGTCTATCCTGATGAGACTTCTGCCACCAACGCTCTTTCCACAGGGATAAAGGTGACACTGCAGCACTCCTCTCTGCCATGGTATGCCCACACTCATTCAACCCAGAATATCACTGGCGGAAAATATCTGAACTACAGATATGTTGCAATGATTAGCAGCGTGATTCCCACCATTCCTATACATTTTTCTCTTTGTTAAAGAGAAAGCATTGCTTGCAGGGACAAAGACTCATCTAATTGAACCTTTTTATTGCAGCTAAAAGAAACAGGAGAAAAGTATCTTGAAACTAGAACTGTTTCAAGCTTTTATTAACTATCAAGAATGCACTGACAGCAAAAGAGACAAGATGACGATCTTCAAAATAGCACTTTCAGTAGCTAACAACGTCTGTCTTAATAGAACACATTGCATTAAAACAAATTTTAAAATAAAGAGAAAGAATGTGCATCTAAACTTTACAAGGAGTATCTGGATGCAGATTACGTTCCTTTTTCATGAGACTAAGTTAAATGCACCCTTACCATGCACAGAAAATGTTGTGAAATGAGAAGTGCTAATATTTTCAAACATATCAGACGACATTACAGAACATGATTCTTTTTGTTACTTGTGAAAAGAACATGCTCTTGGTGCAATTGATTTCACACATGAAAGGCAATGGTTTGAAAGACCAACACTGCTATTTTTGGCCAGTTAGCAGAAACCAATTTCTAAAGCTGATAGCAGCTCCAACAATTAATTACAAGCTAAAGATCAAGCATGTCAGATCCTTGTGAAATCCCTAGACATGAATCAAAATGACTCCCAAGTGCCTCAGTAGAGTTCAGATGAACTATTCCCTCTTTTTGGCTCATCTTTCAGGACTCTGAGCTGCAAAGATTATTAACATGAATATCTTATGAATTAAGATGAAGATAAACAGAGCCAGGAGATTTACCTTCTCCCGAGTTCGCGTACAACAGACTTACCACAGGTAAGTAACTGTTCAGTTAGGTATTCATATGTATTACAGCCAGGTGAATATTGAGGAAAGATACTCGCAAACAAGACTATAAAGTATATTGCGATGTAAATTGCAATTATCTCCATCCGTGCCTGTAATCTTCGTTTTCTACAATCATGCTAGGCATTTAATAAAGCTGTCTTATGAAATATATTACTCATAGAAAATCAGAAATATTATGCCATACCCAAGCTCAGGCTGAAAGAAGTCCGGGTAAGAGCTGAAACGCATTTTGCTGTCAGCTAATAGCCACAAAGCCATAACCCAGACATGACTGTCCCAAAGGAGGATGACTATATTAAATCTGCAGTCTCCACTCTTCCAACAGGACAAGCTAATCAACATATCTGACCATCTGCTGCAGAATCTGCATAAGAACTCAACTGAAATTGTTTGGTGTAATGGATCCATTTTGCCAAAATATTAACTGTAATAGGTTGGCACAGTAATGATTTGACTTTTTCCATGATACCATAAAGTCCTGATTCTTCTGAGAAAGCAAGGTAGATTCTGATGCACCATATTAAGGCTTCCTAGAAAGAAACTGTGTAGACAGCACGAGGTAATTTTGAACTGGCTATCTCCAGGTTTCTTCAGACTGGAGTGCAGGCTTGCAATGTCTTTGGATCCTGATTAAATTCAGAAATTAACACAGCAAAAAAAGAGATACTAGAAGAGCTTTGAAAGTAGAAAGCTATGACAGTATTTACTTTTTTTTTCCCCCTCCCTCCCCCCTCAAGTCAGGTACTCATTAAAAAATACCTTAGGAAGCTTCTACTTAGCTCTAAAAAAGTATATTGACTTTTTGACACTATGAAAATTAAAATCAACAGGGAAAATACAAGACAAAATAGAAAATCTATGTTCTGAAAGGAGATGTTAAGCAAGTCAAACCACGCTTTTGAAAATGAAGTGTTCAAAAAATGAGCCACCTACCCCCAAAACAAAGGCAGCTGGAGGGGCAATTTATTCATTTCTAGTTCTGCATTCTGTTAGCATTTCCGTCTCCCTTCCCAGATTATTTTAAATGCAAGCCCTGCTTTCTTAGTTACTGCCAAGACAACGGGCATCTTCCATCCAGCTGAACAAATAACTCCAGCTTATGGGAATTTAGTAGTAAGGTAAACTCTCTTTTCTATGCTCTACCAATCTGCATGCCTTCTGAAGAGACACAGCATTCACAGCCACCAAGCAGGCCCCAGCTATATGCTGTATATTGAGATTGAGAGTAATCTCTGAGTCTCCTGTACTGATGGGAGGAGCTTCCCCACTTGGAGTAATTCACATGTTTCTACCTATTAGGAGAAATGCGAAAAGGCATAAGCTGACTCACTTCAAAATCTTTCAGAATTTATATTGGAAGCAATGAGATAAAAAAGGTGATGCACCAATGTTTAAGCCCTTTGCTGCATTACTGACAAATTCCAGCCTGACATCAGAAAGCTTCTTAAGCCACTATGACACATTGAATTTAGCATTAATTAATCCTAGAACTAAATAATCCTATTTTTCTGAGGTAGTGACTTCATAGGTTTCCTAACGATTTACACCAAAGAGTTTAGATTATGCTTGCAGAGAATAGTCAAAGTACACTTTACCTTAAAATGTAAAGTGAATGGGCATAACTGCTGAGCCACACAAGCCTCCAAAACATTTGCTACACAAGGGTAAAAAAAAAAATTCACACACTAAACCCCCCTGCACAGAACAAACCAGCACTCAATCAGCTCTGTAATTTCCACAGCTAAGCAAATGTTTCTAGCAGAAATTATCAAGTGGTAAATTTTGGCAACTACTCAAAAATGCTGGCCAGCTTTATATGGAAACCCACTGCCTATTGGAAAACAGTCTAACAGAGATTAGGCACCGACAACAAAAAACTGATTGTCACCTCTTTGACTATACTTAGAACATATAGCTTAGTCTGCATTGAAGTTTGTAACACTTTTACTGGAAAAGAAAACTATAGATTGAAGGAGGAGGTAGTTTCAAGCAATAAACATCATAAACGGACATACACTGAAGATTCATTTGCCATGCAATGAAGACCACAACTGGCAGTTTAATCCATTTAAAAATTGTTTCATTTAAAAGACTGCCACAGGAAACTATGCCAAGTAAACATATCACACCTGATAAGCACAGTACTTGGGAGATAGCAATAACAGACAGATTAAATCATACCAGCTAGATAGCATACACTAAGCATCATACTATGCTCTATGTCAACATTTTTAACATTCTGTTAAATGCTTAATAAATACTTGTGGTAAAAC
>Ga0181612_169061_pt1 | contig 26898 bp, 8 predicted proteins | sample HoacroProtozoa21_FD_119630 | JGI IMG/M metagenome (GOLD analysis project Ga0181612, IMG submission 119630) | Hoatzin crop microbial communities from Cojedes, Venezuel. Combined Assembly of Gp0051906, Gp0051904, Gp0051908
AAAGAGTCGGGCCCCATCCTCCTAAACACCCACCCTTCAGATATTTGTAAGTATATATTAGGTCCCCTCACAGCCTTCTCTTCTTCAGGCTGAACAAGCCCAGCTCCCTCAGCCTCTCTTCATAGGAGAGATGCTCCAGTCCCCTCACCACCTCCGCTTGCCCCATCATCTTGTTTTCCTGGGTCATCCTCCAACAGCTCTCACAGTGCGGCCCCTTCGGAGCAGGAAGACATCAGCAATGACCTTCTCTGTTCCTCTACATGTCAACACGTAGGAGGAAATTTACACCTCTTTCTTCAACAGTGTAGCAGGACAGGCAATTGTGACTGGTGGGAGGCGTATTGGGTGGATGTCTCAGAGATTTCTGCCCGGTAATGGTTCAGTCACACTTCACAAAAGAAGGCTCTGAGAAGGTGTATACCATGTAACAGCAGGATATGTTCACATCCAGCTGCTGAATTAAACAGCAGACACTGCTTCCTGTTGTCATCTCCTTACAATGCATGCTGTGTCAGCTTTTTCAGCTTAAGAATATTTCCAGTTAGGGAAAAAAATGAATTTAGCACTGCTGGATTAGGAGCATACCTACTCTTTTGAGAGGTAGTAGCTTGGGCTGTGGTACATTTGTAATTGATTGCCTCTGAAAAAATGCGTTTTGTCTGCTTCCTCCCTTCATCCATCTGTATATAAAGTTTATCTGAAGGCAAAACTTGCTTTGTTTGTTTGAGAAAATCCCTGTAAGTAAAGTCTGCTTGTGTCAGCATCCACATTTGGACATTACCATGTGTAGCTTTGTAGTACTCATTGACTGAGCTACTAAAGGTCATGCAATTATCATTTCATTATTTTTTTCAGAGAGAACATACTTAAGAAACATTTCCTTCTTCTTTTTTCCAAGGGCATGTACTAAAGGAAGATTTACTTTTTCTTCTTCTTGTTTTAACAGCTGGAAAGCAGCACTATGACACAAAGTATTATCAAGACAAGAGTAGCCTCAGCTATTTCTTAGTTGTATTTCAATGACTGAGTAAAGAATAAAATTTTAACATGCTATGCTCCTCCTGTTATCTAATGTCACTTACAAATGTGCTTATTACTTGGTCTTGGTTGTGTGTTAGTCAGAAGAGGTGGAAAAAAATGGATCCAACAGGGTTCTACCTGCACTTGAATCTTATATTACTGTTCCGCAATGTAGTTCTACCCCTGATGCCCAGGTCTTTTACAGACATTTACATTGGATGACAGAAATAATTGCTGCAGTGTTTGCTCTTTACAGTCACAAGTCTGGTGAATATAAAATGTAAGAGCATGTGATAATAGATTTTTCCTTCTTGGCCCAGTTGATCTACTCTTAGTGAACTGAAGAGCACTTAGATTCATTAAAACAAATATTTCTTTATTAAATATCGTATCTGGTTGTAAAGTGTATGGGACTTTGATGAAGCAAGAAACACTACATTACTCTTTTCAGGTTGTTTAGGCTTTTAGCTCTTATTTTCAATGACTTGGCATTTCATCACTTCCAGAAATTCAACAGCAATAAAGATGGGGTCATTCAGATTAATTTGAAACTCCAAAGTAATCTTCAACTCTGCCAGAGTCAGATCTCTGAAGATGTAGTATGTAAGTACACTACCATCGTCCTCCCGTAATAGTATCTTCACAGCATATGGAAGCTGTTAATGGTGCTACTGTGACAACATACTTTTAGAATAAAATAAATAAAAACAAATAATGTATATTGTTGCCAGCTTAGGGAGAACCTTCAGCAGAATATAACGCATAGCATGAAAACCTTTTTTTTCTCCCTCCAGAAAATAGTCTTTGTACAGAGGATATTTGAAATGATCAATATATGCTGCACTGAAATGTAACAGAAAGAGAGTTTTGTAGATTTTTATTCTTCTGTTTCTAGAAGACATTACTTCTTGCTGTGGACTTGGTGTGACAGTTTAGCATTATTCAATTTTTATTGTCCATTTTACGTTTGCCTGTATACACTACTACCTCCGTTTGCTATAGAGGTATATTGAAACAGGCCTGAGTAATAGCCTTTTACTCCCTAAGGTCCTGAAAACCTTGTTCACTGCAGCTTTTAGGAATAATGGAACAAGCACCTCAGACAAACTTATGCAGCAGCTGGTTGTGCTGCACAAACAGTTCTGTCAAATTTTATAGATTGTCTTATGTGACTTCTCTGCCTACAAAAACCTTTTCTTCTACTTGCATAAATGTCTTTTATACATATTTTCTAAGTTTGCTGCTGACTTTTGTAAAGGATGAGTTACATGGCATGTACCAAAGGAGTAAGCCCTTATTTCCTTCAGACTGCACTATGAAACTGGACTCTGCAAGTAGTTACCCTGCTGCTGATTCCAGTCATGTTTATTGCATGCATTTGGGAATATTGTCACATAGAAGAAAGCTAGTAGCAATGCATATTGCCCAGTCAAGGTTTTTCATTGTCATAAATGGAATTTTAAGAAAAAAATTAAATGTTATTTTTAAGGCCAAAAGTAATGTGCCAGTTGACATGCTCAGCTTATGCGATGCTTCACACTTAAATTATACTTAAAATTCAACCCAGAATCTAAAACTAAAGAAAGTCCAGTGATCATGGAGCTTAAGATAATCATTCCGACATTCCCTTATAAAGCCTGTCTATGTGACTCAAGGTGTGAAAATTTCTCAGATTTTCAGGTTGAGCAGCATCAATGAGGATGATAAAAATAAATGAGTGATGATGCTGTTGATGATTTTAGGCTGAAATGACTGATAGGACTTATTACTCAGCCCCCAAAGCATTCAGAAAACTGAGGTGGAGGTGAGTTAACAACTAATACACGCTGCCTCTGATTTTATAAAACAAAGATGGTTCCAAAGCACAATAGCAGGAAGAAGTCCGAGCTAAGTGACAGGTAATCAGTCATATTGACTGAAATTCAGCACACATTTACACGTCTTTTGACATGATTAGATTAGTTTTTGTTTTTAAGGCTAAAAAGCTGTTCTGAGGTTTGATTTTTACTTACAAAGGGGTTTTTTCATTTTATTTCTCCACACTTGCATTTTACAGGTACACCATCATTTACCAAAAAAGTTTTCAGTTCTGATGAGAATAAGAAATGAAAATCATCATTACATCCCACCAGAAAAACAACCATTAAGAAATAACCTAGGTTAGCACCTAAGGACTTATGCTAAATGCATAATGGTCTTCAACTAAACAGCTCAAAATGCTATTTGGGCTTTTTTCTAATCCGTCACCATGCATGTACTGTGTTTATGCAAGATTATCCTCTCCTGCTTTTTCTTTGTCTGTGTTTTTTCCATTCTCTTTGGCAACTGCCAAAGTATTGCATTGCAGTTCATCATGATAGCACAAATCCTATAGGCAACAACACTGAAATAAAATAATTTCTTTCTCTTAGTTCTAAATCTTTAATGGGATCTCAGGGAAACAAATCAGATTATGTATATTATAATATTCTTGCTAGCTTAAATTACCAAGGCATTTCATTTTTTATCCTGGACAGGTTATAAGGGCACTGATTTCTGTCTGTTTAGGAAGGATCCAAAGACAACAGTTCATATTTACTTGCTGGTGTTTTAACTATAGTGTAACAGGCAAAAGAAAGGATACTGTAAGTACAAGCAGATACCCAGTATACTAAACCTCTTACATCAGCTACAGCTAATCAGCCTAATAATTAGTGGCATCTGATAAACATGCTCCTAAAACTGGGAAGATGTGATTTAGCACAGCAGTGAGATATATTTGTGCCTCTCCTAGCTGCAGGTCCATGCCCTGCAGGGGGCTGGGACTTTGTGTGGGGGAGAAAAAGGCCAGGCTTGTCACTATGTGCTCTGATGTGGGTCATGCATGATCTGGCACAGGCTGGTAAAACTTCAATCATGGCAAGGCTTCTTCCACCCTCAATCCCACTGCCCTGATTTGGGTTCTATGGCCTCTTTCAATATAGCATAACCATTCTTAAAAATTTCTGGTTCTCTGCTGTGGATCCTTAAGTCCACACCCAGCAAGAGCTACATCTCCCCAGACTGCAGACATCCTGGATATCCAAGCATCCCCAGTTCTTCAAGGGAAATTGAGCATAGGCAAACCTCCTTTTGAGTTTGATCCTGCCCAAGTTTAGGGTAATCCACATGATGGAGCTTTCCCAGAGCTGGCAGCTGCTGAACCAGGACTCTGTTTACCCCTCAGGTGAGCTAGTAGACTGAGTTTTTGATGCTACTGTCCTTCTTCCTTCCCTAAAAGGGAAAAAAATTTTATCATACCTGATATAATTTTTGTATACTGATAAATTTCAATTTAACTATTTGCTGTTTTTTCCATCGATAAGATGTTGTCAGAAAGCTTTCTGAAAATAAATCTCCCCATTGCATGTCAGCGTCTAATTCCACAGAGCATAACATCCCCCTTGCTGGAGCAAGCGTTCAGGAGATTGGAAATGCTTGTTCAGTTTCTCAGCTGGAGATATTCAGACCCACAGCTTCTGTCTCCAAAGAGTGCTGAGTGTAGCAAAGACAACAGAGAATATTCTGTTTAGCAGCGTAATGTAGAAATAATTCTAGAAACAGTTGCCTGGAGCAACAGAAGCTCAGATGTGTGTGTCCTAATACCTAGTCGAGAATACTACTTAATCTTCTCCAAAGAATCTTCATTTTTCTTTTGCACAGTGGCACAGTTTTACTAGGAGGAGAAGAAAATGCTCATTTCTAGAACTTCCTCACATTTTTAATTAAGAGTTTCTCCTAGATGATATGGAGTTGAACTCTGACAAGCTGAGGAGACCAAATCAAGTTCGTAACTGCTTTAATCATGATGTTGCTACCGTGAAGGAAAGATCCCTCTGTTATCACTTCCCCTTCCAATGGTCTTGCTATACAGAAAAGAGGTAGCTAAATGGCCATCCGTGCAAAGCCTGACTTTGACAGTTCCTTCATGTGTTAGATAGTGTACTTCCTGCATCTCTGAGGGCTGATGTGGAAAACCAGTTGTAAGTGATCAGCTTCATTATGTATCATGGCCAATAAAGAACTGTTCTTCTGATATCCAGTCTACTGATTAAGAAATTATTACTGAACAAAAAAATTCAGTAAAAGATCCAAAACATAATGAGAAAAATAATTTCTTGGAGGTGTAGTCTAAAAGCTTGTATCAAATGCTTTTATATAATTTTTATGGTGGTTGTAAAGAGTTGTCAAGGTGTAGCATGCCTTACTGATGGAAAAAGGAGAGTGTTCAGCACAAAATGTGTTTCGTTTTTCAGAATCTCAAGCAGCATATAATTGGCATTTATCAGGTATGTCTATTGGTAATATTCTGGTCATCACACTGTCACCAGGAAATAAATCAATACACTTATTCCCTCTATAAAATTTAAATTGCATTATATATGTGAAACATTAACATGATAAAATATATATTGCTGAGGATGAGACACAGAGTTTGTAATGCTCTGCTTAAAATTTCTGCTTCTTAAATATCTTGTAGGAGCTTTTTCATATTTTCTTTATCACTCTGACACAAAATATAATGACACAACTTTACTACAATTCATTCACTCTTAAGAATGTGGTCAAACCAAGTGCTCTAAATCATCTGTATTGGAAGAGTCATTTTTCTCTCCATCAACTAAGGAAATTAGGGCCCTATCTTTAGTCCTCTGAGTCACACCTAAGCTGCATGGCTAAAATCACTTAAAGAAACATGATGAACACCTGTGTTACTCAGAAAACTCCCTGTGAAGCTCCGATTTTCAGTTTCTCTTTGGGTACATTTTATGTAAAAGGTTTTCCCTAAAATATATATTACTTCTCTTCACCATATTGGCACAGTCTGAAGCAGAAAACTATTATTTTAAAACATAAAAATGTGAAATCATCAAGTGTAAGTGCATAACAGTTTACTGTTCTTTGTTTTAAGTTTTGGATGCAGTTTCCTTAAAATGCTTGCAGTTTAGTGTGTGATGTAGACCAAAAAATAATGATACAATAGGATGGCAATTGGCCTTACATTTGAAGTCTCTTACACTTTACAACAAGTATGACAAACTTGTCAAAAGTGATGTTTATGTCTTCCAATTTACATGTTTCGAGGTGAGATCTCTATATAAATGCTGCTCCTTTTGCAACGAAATCTGTGGTAGCGAGTGCCTCATTATAGATACTTCTCTTGCGAGCATTGGTGATCAACAAATTTGCAGTGGAAGCCACTGAGAAAAAATAAATGTCATGAATTTGAGAGAAAACTTGAAAGAATTCCTCTAGATTATTTCTGTTGTTTTCTTTTTATTTGTATAGCTTTCTTTATGCAAAAATTCAACTAAATGGATTTTGGACTCAGAGAAGACAGTTTCAAAACTGCTTGGTATCTGCAGCTCCTGTTGCTGTCAGTAGAAACCTTTGAATTGTTGCTAGCACTTTTTGGGCATCCCATTTAATGCTTTTACAAGGAGTGGATCACTCCTGAAAATCTGACTACAACAGGTAGGTTAGGTGTTTCTGAAAATCATAAGCCTAAACTATTGTGATTATAATTAGATAATTACATATGGTGTGTTTCACTTCATGTTGCACTGTAGCCCCTAAATTTTCAGAAAGCAAGCCCACCATGGGCAGAAGCACAAAGGCTGTATTGATTTCTTAGCTGGATGGAAGGCCCCGGGGCAAAAGGCAGATGTTGCCACAAATCATAGCGACACAGCAAGTGACACTGCAGTCCATGAGTCACTTTGCAGCCAATGCTCAAGACGTTGCAGGCAGTCCTGTGCTGTTAAATCTATAGCCCTAGCTACCTTTCAGTATCAGAGAGTAGGTGGGGATGCATGGTGCTTTTAAGCCATCCCAAGGTTACTGTGCATAATTTCATGCATCCAGTCTAAATAATCTCCATATTTTGAATGAGTAATTTCTTCACTCTTCCCCACAGGAAACACATTGGGGTGGAATGAATGTCATGATTCCTGTCAAAGGTTGTTGCATTTCTACGAATCATATTTGTTTACACCTTCTAGACAGAAGATAGCAGATGTAAAATGTAATTATTAATGATAATAATCTACTATGATGATAATGATGTATTTTTAAAAAAACAACCTATAAATCTTTCTGTTAATGATCAATTACCACTTAAACATGCTGATAGGGGAAAATGAATTGGATAAGTGCCGACTAACAACCGAATTTTATGACCAATAAATAATATTTAACTTCTAACCGCTATTGTGCTCTCTTGTATTTCTTGGACTATTGCTTACTATGCAATCAGAACATTACATTTAACCTAGTGAGAAATTACCTATATTTTTCAGTGTTTATGGAAGAGTACCAAGACATAGCTATATTTATTTTCATGCTCTGCTTTGCAGCTGAGAATTCATTCTCTCTCAGTTTAGAATTTTAGAGGGTTTGGTTACATTCAATCAGTGCTCCAAACAGTCCTCTAAGAATAACTTTTGCTAGTTATGCCTTCTTCAGAAAGTTAAAAACCAGTATGTGTAGCATACATAAAAATTATTAAATATTTAGTGTTTTGAGAATCTATGGTAACTGAATATTTGTCCCTTCAGTTTATTTCTCAGATTTTTTAAAAAATATTATGCTTTAGTTGCATTTTGTGTCATTGTTCAGTCTGAATCAAATGTTTCACTCTTCAAGATGTTTTATGATCAAGATCATAGAACAGCGACAGGTGCGAAAAAAAAAAAGAAGTTTCTAAGGAGCTTTTACTAAGACTACTTCCACTTTTGGGGGAAAATCAGCTCTTACTCAAAGTGCCTGAAGAATTCTGATGTGGAAAGGAAGAAGAAAAAAGTAGGAGAAAGTTGGCATAGAGTTGTAAATAGAAATCTGTATAGATGTTGAATTTTATGTTAATTCCTTTATGTTGCACACACACAAATAGTAACAGAAGCCTACTTAACTGTCAGTGCTGTGACTCCAGGTGTGCTGCATGTCCTGGATTGCAAAGCATAGGCTCAGAAAAGCTACAACTGTACGAAGAAATTTCAGGTACCACCTGTACCCTGCAGCCTGGAAGCTAGCCATTATAGAATGGCCTATTTCCATGTTATTAAATTCTTTTACCCACACCAAAATAGGTCAGCTTCATGGAAACTGACTGCAGAGAGCAGTTCCTCATCTGTACTAATTTCCCCAAACGCCCTGAATTTGTCTGAGAAAGCTTTACTTGGTGTTGGTCAAAACTGTGCCCAGCAACTGTGCTAAGGCTAACAGTACGGATGATTTTAATGTCCAGAAACTTTCCCTGACACTCTCATATCCTTCTTTAAGTCTTCAAAGCAAAATAAATAAGTCATTGTATACCTTCTTTTGGTCTACGTAAAAATATCTATAATTGCACTGATTAAGTGGTGGTGTAGGGAAAAAAAAAAGTACAGAGGCTTTTTCATGACTAGATGTCAGAAGCTTAACTAACTGAGGTGGGTCAAATAGAAACAGCAGGCAAGAGGCACTGAGCTGACAGTGTAGTGGCCAGACCAAGCAAGACAGAGCAGTAAAGAGCTTATCTGGGATGGTAAAGACTCATGATGTCAATATAGCAAAATATGGAGAGACTCAGAGCTGGAAGTGAACCAACAAAGGATAATTTATTTTAACACTGTTACTACTAGGGAGAAAAAAAACGCTTTGGGAGGAGAAGGAGGAGATGGCCACACTGTAGTTATACGATGAAAATGAGATCAAGAATAAATTTGTACCTCTTTCAGGAGAAGGGAGACGAGAGTGTATGTTGAATGTAAGGACAGACAAGGTGAGGAGGAAAGAGAAGGCCAGAGGAGGGGGAGATGGAGATGCAGACAGTACCGAGGTGTGAGACTTGGAAGGAACTTGGATTAAAGAAGAGTTACCCTAAGTTCTCCTCTGATTCCTGTAAGAGCACTGTGCAAATACTGATCTGCTAGTATTTATTCACGTACCAGTTTGACTATTGTTTTGGTGCTGTTAAAGCTGTAGTTAAGTGACTCACTGGTAGCACAATACAAAATTATACTGACCTCTGCATGGCTGCTGGTTTCATGACTGGCGAACAATTGCATGGTCCCTTTTTTGGAGTCTTTGCATTCCTGTCTTCCATTGCTCTTTGAAATGGTTGGTTAAAATATATGTTCAACCCAAAAATGGAGTTTTAGTTTACCCAAAGCTCACAGGTATATGGAAATCAGACTTGCTTAAGATTTTCTGACATTAGAAGTTTTGAGCTTGGTTTACAAAATCAAGCTGGTGCTTTTTTCCCTATATGTCTTATGACAGAGTGTTTAGAAAATTAACAAAGATGGAGTAGACCAGGATTCAGCCTTCCCTCCCTTTCTGATTTAAAGCAAGCTCTGACTTGGTCTCCCACCTAATCACTGCCTGCAGGCTACTCTGCAGTGAATCTGTCCACCTGTCCTCTGTAAGTATCTCACATTTGGTATAAAATAAAAAATTAGTTGCTGGAATTGAATAGGGACATCTTCTCTGCCAGACAAATTCTTTAATCAATGGAAGAGACTCATTTTCATTCCTAGAGTCAATGAAGATACAAGTGTTGTATACAAAGCACAACAACTTTTAACAGGAGTACCAGCAGAAAGCCATGCTACCCTATCTAAATTGCAGTGGGTAGAATAATTTCCCAGAATGTTGGGCAGACTTGTTAAAATACTTAATTAGGCAGCTCGGAGCTCTGAACCTTAACCCCAAGTAAGTTTTCCAGCAAATTGTCCAAGTAGGGAGGGAATATATCTTCTGTTTTGTTTTTTTTTTTTTAATCAAAACCTCTACTTTCTTGGATTTAATTTTTTAGGTTAGTGAACAGAATAATTTCTTAATCACACAGTCTTTTTCTGTAAATGTCTCGTTCAATACTGTGTGGGATTTGTGTTGTAGTCTTCTGAAATCTTTAAAAGAAGATATCACTATGTGAGGAACTTCTTTCTCATAGGCTGTTCATCCAAAGCAGTGAGTTAAAAGATTTTTATTTCTATCTCCTGTGAATTAGCAGACCTTTTACTTGCACTCTGCATCTGAACCCAGTTTTGTGTAAAATTTGAGCAAGACTGGTTCAAAGCCACATGAATGGAATCAGCCACATTCAGTTTACTGAGCGAACAAAATTGACCTGCATTTATATAGTAAAATCAATGCTAAATAATATGTGTGCAATTTCTGTGATGTACTAAGCTTCTCAGAATATATAAATAAATTGCTATGATAAGAGTTTTCAATCTAGAGTGTGTATGCGTAAGTATGTATAGGCAGCTATTCCAAGTTCAGCACTTGGTTACCTTTTCTTTCAAAATATTTCTACCGATTTTAGTACTTGAAAATAAGCCTATTAAAATATGCTATGAACCAATAAATAATCACTGAAAATAGATGCTATCTAAAGGGTAATATGCAAACTTTATTCCTAATATCATAATTGTGAAATAAAAAACATATCTGTATAATAGATCATCCAGATAATAGATCATTCAAGTAGCATGCAAAGGTTATACAACTAAGAGAAGAAAAGGTTAGCTTTCTTTTACAAAAGTCTTTTTTACTTTCACTGAAATTCCTGAAATTGCACCAATGAAAGATTTTTTTCTGGTTTCTGAATTGTCTGGTTTGTTCAATTTTCTTTTTAGGATTGTTGTTTCCTCTGCTCTCTCCAGTGGAGTATTTAATATCTTGTGTGAAATGCATCGTACTGGCCACTCATGGAATCCAAATTGAAATCCAATTAGCTGCAAACTTCTACATTATGGATAGGCAAATGATGTGCAAGGTCCTAGGAATGATGCTTCAACGTTGCCTTACTTAAGGTGTCATTACCACAGAAATTAATAGTTGCATTTCTGTTTCCAAGCACGCCAGCATTTCTGGAAAATTGCCATGCTCTTTTATGCAAACTAACTTGATGGATTTCACTGGGATGCTTCTGGAGAGCCCAATGACAGCAATAAACTGACCCTTGTGATATCTAGGCATTGTTCCATAGCCATCTAAGTGTTTTAAATGTGATTGCCAAACAGCCCTAAGATAATGGTTTCTGACCATTAGAGAGCTGCTTTTTTTAAAGCCAAGACATGCACAAGTACAGAGAATTCAAGTATTTGGTCCAAGCCTTAATTCATTTTTTTTCTAATAAAATCAGTTTTCAATCATTCCCTTACAATATTGACTTCTCCTGTGAGTTGGAAATTATATGACAAAACTTAGCTTTAGCCAAATAGTTCTATTGAATAAAAAAATTAAATTAAGGGCGTGTTACATTTAAAATACACATCTTAAAAATAATCTCAACTTTTTACTGACTTCTTAAAGACACCTGAGAACGGTCTTCTATTTGCTAATATCAGAATAAATACCATATAAATTTTAAAATTAATTTGCATTTCTTCTACATCAGTGTCTTATCCTCTAAAACTACTTGTGTCATACTAAAATAAAAAGACATATTATTCCTTTGACTAAAATAATTCACATGTGCTTTTATTGCTCAGCATATAAGGATTGATTTCTCTAAATTGCTTTCACAGTCACTCTGTCGTCAGTGAATAAAAGAGACAGGAAAACTGAAGCACAATAACCTTACGAAATATGAATGAAGTGGTTCACTTAATTGGTTTGATTCCATAAAGTGTAATTTACACCAACTAATTATACAGGTTTTGTCATTTAAATGTTGAAGTAAATATAACCCATCCTTCCTTTCTCAAAGCTTGTTTTAAGAGTTGGAAACAAGCCACAGCTGTCCTTGCAGCTAGCTCAGACTGCTCTAACGATGCATTAATGGTTGGCCGTTTAGCTACTAGGAAGCATGTGCTGAACTGTCTTTTTGCTTAAGCAGCTATAGTGTAAGTGAGTCGCTGAGTGAAAAGGCCATCAGTTCCCTTCTGGATCGGGATGCATGCCTACAGATTAACAGCTTGTATCCACTCTTCTCTGTTCAAAGGAAATTGATGAATTATATCAAATTTTCATTTAATTGATTGAACATTGTTGCTGTGATAGGAAAAATACTTTCCCTTTCAGCAATTGCCTTATTTTTTCTGGTTTTGTCAAGAATCAAACTTTGGTATGAAATATTTATTATTTTAATATTTATTAAAAAGTTCTATCTTTAACAAAGAAATCTGCAGAGTAATACAGAAAGTCAGTGTACTAACGAAGAGTCAGGCAAGACATGTATAAAACACTTTTGGAAATAAATTTCAACTAATAAAATAATTCAGATTCATTTTTCCTTATAGTTATTAAAAAAATATCAGTTTTCTGAAGTTTCTCAGTTTTCTGAAATGTGGGCCAATAAATACCTGCAGGTCAAACAACTCTGACAGAAATATATAATGTTTAGAGGATTCCCCTCTGTTATGCTTCTCATTACTGTGAGACATGCAAGGTGGGAGTTCCCCACTGAATATGTTCAAAGGCATAGATTCTAAATAAAAAATTCCATGTTCAGCAGGATAGTCAGTGGTTTTTCATCACTGGATGCTGATATCCCATCCGAACCTGCCTGTCTCTGTAAAGGACCCTCGATGAGATGAAGGTGTTCCGTGATACCTTTTTTTGGCAAGCTTGTAATGTATTATTTATCTATGTAACTTCTTCCAAGTATTAATAATATATGTTCTCCCACTTCTGCTGTGAAATCTTTTTTTTCAGCTTACCTGAGTTCATAAAATAAATTTAAATTTTATTATGTGATAATAATTATCTTCTGATTTGATAATCTATAGCATGGCATCTTTGGAATAAGCCCTTGGGAAACTGTGGTCCTGATTATGTGATGCAGAAACATTTGCCTTGCAGCAGTTAAAGGATCTGCAGTTCCTTTATTCAGTCTGCACTTGGACTTCCTGTCTTTGTTGACCTGTGACTGGTACAGTGTTACTGGAGGTCTCAGTCCCCAGTAACAGTGAGGCTCTTCAGGTCTTGACAGACCTGAACATGGCACCTACCTTGACCTGAATTTAGAGGCTTACTTTTCACATAAACTAAAATACTGCACAAGTATCCTTTTAGCTATGGTAGTCAAGCAAATGACAAAATTCCTGGCAGGTAGTTGCTCTGAATAATTGCAACATTTTCAAAAAGTAAAACTGAAAAATACAGTTACTGTATTAGAAATAAAATTCTTACTCAGCTTTTTTTCTATCAATTATTTCTGTTTAGATGTAATTAACCTTGTGTCTCTGTGAATTTCAGGCACACTATACATCATCTCACATACTGCTTAACCAAAGGGGACTGGCTGAGTAAATCTCCATTGATCAGAAATTTTGCCTTTACTATTTTGATTAAGTAGATATCTTTAGTTTACCAGAATATAAATATGATATTTTTGTTTGTAAGCCATGTTAAAAGTTTATTATTTTCAATGTAAACATGAATCTCCAATATTAATCTTTTCTGGTTTGTTGAGAGTCACTGCTACAATTTGGCTTCTGTGACATTTGATATAACACTAAGAAAAGGTTTTCAACCTCAGTAGCATGCAAAGCACAGGACAAACTTGGTCTTTTGTGATTTTTTTTTTGCTCCTTCAGAGAAACAGTTGGGCAAAGACATCATAACTACAGTGCACGTATTAAATGAGACCTCAAAGATCTCTTCTTCAAAGAGGATGATATATCCCATGATTTTTCTGTGTTATGAAAACGGTCTGACATTATGTGAGACGTGTATTTTTTGCAACACCATAGTAAATGAAGGCATACAATAAAATAGAAAATTACTAAGGCCCCTAACAGTAAGGAAAGTAAAATATACAACTGAAAATCAGATATGGAAAAGAGCATTGGGCCCTCACAGAGTTTTTCAGTTACCAGGCAGTTACATTATTTGCTCTTGCACCTGTGGTACCCTTCCGGCAGCAGGGGTTCCAGCTGAAAGGAAGGAACAGACTACAGTGACAGAAGCAGGTAACACTGGACAGAGATCTTAGGGGTGACATTTTGGCTGGTAAGTGAAAGCTGAAGTTATGGACATCCATAGTAGCATAGTCTGAAACTGTCTCACTATGAACAATCAGGGATAGGAAGATGAAAGGGAAAAACTTTAAATGCCTGGCTGAGAAAAAGGTATAAGGAGAAAGGATTCACGTTATAGGAAAGTAGGAGCACTTGCTAAAGAATGGGTGCCCATAAAGAAGATGCAAAATTAGTTTTGGCCATAGGAAAAACAGTCTTCAGAATGTTTAGCAATTTCCCTATGAGCACTGTGATTCTAGCTGAAAAGTTCAAGAAAATTTGCAGGTGTTGGAAATAATTAAATAACATAATTTAAAAAAAAAAGCAGAAGTACACAGTTCAGATAATGGTACAGTGACCAGAATTCTGCATTCTTCACTAAAAAATGTTACAAAAGTTGATGATAGTCCAGTAGGAAATACCGAAATGGTAGATCACACAGACTCGTGCTAGGGTCCAGTAAAGAGGAGAAAGCAAGCCACAATATAAAGCTGAGTGTTAAAATGGGAACTAGTATGGATAGCTGTCATGCGTAAAGCTAAACAAGAATGTCAGCATAATAGGCATGTTTGAAATATATGGGAAAGAAGAAAATCGGTCAGGCAGCACAGTACCAAGGAATAAAATGCACAGGAAAGGGAAAGTAGACTTTACCAGTGGAGGAATAATGATGGTTGTTAAAGGAAGCTCTAAGTCAAAAGACTTAAAGCAGAAAATAGTATTAACACTAGCTAGTCAGAAAATGTTCTTTAGTTTTACAGCAACTGTAATGAGTTTAAATACAATATCTGTGCAGAAGCAGTAAGAGCCAAAATTACATGATGGTTGTACTCAAAAAAATAAAAAAAACCACCCTGGAAATAAATAAAACTAAGGGATATTGCTATAAAAAAAATCTGAATGGGATAGCTGAGACAGTTAAATCACTGTGGGTGGTATGGATGATGTCTAGGGACACCATTCTGAAGACCCATAGCAAATGCACAGCACCCATTAAAGTGCAAGACAGTAAGGGTAAACAACATAGCTAATCAAAGCAAGATCACATTTTTTAAAAGAATAAAGTTGTGTCTCAGGGACGATAATAAAAAAAACATAAAATCTGCTTTATCTATAAAACCACAATAAAGAAGACAAAAAATGCGTTTGAATAAATCTCTGGCAAACAAGCTAATAATGATTGTCTTTTAAAGACATCTGGAAGCAAAAGCCTGAGAGGAACTGTATAAAGTCACCCCAAAAGTACTCAAAGAAGATAAAATCTCAAATGTAAAACAATACATTGTTTCTTTGTGTTCAGTGTAAAATAGCTGGGGAATTATTCTATCCGGGAAGCCTTCTTTATGGGGGACCCATGAGAAGGTTAAATTAGCTATAGAAGCAGTTGTGGAACGGACACAACAGTAACAAATCATTGGGATTAGATGTTACATGTCCAAGACTCTGAAGGATGAAATAAGTGAACTATTACGATGTGTAATATTTTGCTTCAAACCACTATGGCTCATGAAAGCTTAAATGTGCTAATATAGCATGGATTTTTTTCCCCAAACTTTTCCAGGGAGTTCGGGGGTGCTAAGGATGGATATGACTGACATGCACGGGGCAAAACAGTGGGAGCAGGATTAACAGACTCATGGAGAATATCCCATATTGGTACTGAAAAGAACTCAACGTGTATTTTCTGAATAAAGGTCGTATTTTGCCATGCTTCCTTAATTCTTTAAAGAGGTCATCATGCAGGTAGATATATAGAGGTGGATTCAGAACAAATGAGGGGAATCTGTCTGTTGTGTGACATACGATTGATCTGTGCACCTCACTGACGTAGGATGTTGTGAACTCTGAAATTCTACATCTATTTTAAAGCAACAGGGCAACTTGTTGTAAGCATAATCCATTGAGGGTTGTTAAACACAAAGACAGCATCTGGGCTAAAAATCGTTAGAAACTGAGGAAATGTTCTGGAGTATGTTTTGGCCTCTTTATATGCATACCCTCTAGATGTCAGTGTAAGAGACAGAAGACAGGGCCAGATGGACCTTTGTCGTAACATGATCATTCTTACACGCCTGCAGAAATGCAATATATTTTCATACTGAGGAAAAGAAGAAGAATTTTTTACGAGAGAAAACTGGGAAATTTCAGGTGTGGTTTGGTACCTAAGGAGCATTTGCAATCCATAAAGTGGTATTACAATTCATGTGCAAGAAAAGAGATACAAAGTAAAAAGCTGCCACCATCTTACTGCAAATTCACATGAAAGCTTTAATATGAATTTGCCTTATTGACTACTTTCAGCAGCTAGTTGTTTTGCCAGAATTATCAAGGTTTATGCTTGATTAGTGTCTGCATTTCATAGGTACAGAATATACAAAACTTCAGTAAACTTAAGGAGAGCAGTAAGCGACAAACCTGCTAATCATACACAGACTGTGAGACTCTTTAAATTAGCATAGTTCTGAAAAGCCTTATTAACATAACATAACATTACATAACATAACATAACGTAACGTAACGTAACATAACATAACATAACACAGCACAACACAACACAACATAACATAAACTAATTGATATGATATGTTATAAACTGTCAGTGGATGATCACTATTTTGAGGCTGCAAATGTTTTCAAGGACAGATATAATGTGGGGCAAGACGCATAAAAAAATCTGTGTCTGATTATCATAACAGCAATGCTTAGCATGAGCCAGTTCTTTCTTTGGTACCTGCAAGGCTGAAGTTATAACTTTTTGTCATTTGAAGGGCATCAACCATTTTCCCTTGAAAAAATAGCATTTCCCAAATAATTTTAAAAGTGTAAATGGAATGAAATTTAGGCTCAGGCTGGTCCTGTGGAATGACGATATATTTCCTCTTAAACATTAAAAACTCATACTTTCAAACTGAGCTTTATATTATTTTAAAAAACAACAGCATGTTCTAAATTATTCATCATATACTGTTCTTCTTCCTGGATCTCAATTCCTTATCTAAAGGACTTTTTATATTAATATTTTCAGATATACTTATTTGAAAATTAGTGCATTTGGACAATAACATACTCTTAGGAAATCTGGGTGGGTTGTCATTGACATCCGTGAGAGTAATGTTTACAGTGGTAGTACCAGCTAGTCCTCCCAGCTGTCCTCCCATGTCCTTGGCTTGGATTAGAACTTGATACTGTTCTTTCACTTCTCTGTCCATATTTGGCAAAGCTGTTCTTATTACACCTACAGGAAGAAATTGGAAAGAGAAAGAACAAGTAAACAAAGTGCTGTGGTTGTCCACTATTACATTTTAATAGTGGATCTCTGGGACAAGGAATGGAACTCTTCCTAAAGGGTTGATAAGAGAGAAATTCACACAGAAGCATGTAAATCACATGGGCTTTTTGAAAGTGTGCTCGTCAGCTATTCAATCATTCAAAATTATTGTTATGTGTTTTTAATCAGAACATGAACATCTGAAAGAGAATGGTGCATTTTCACTAGGGCTATGAATGGCATAAGCATGGATTTTCTACATCGGGACTGAAGAACACTACATTGTGCAGAGTAGGGTAATGTAGGAAGAGGTGGCGATGCATTCCAGACACTGCATCTTCAATTGTTTCCAACCAGTCACTTGCCATCACAGTTAACCTACTGTAGGCCAAGGCAATATTCCTTCTGTACAAAAGGAGGTCTTTATTAGAAGACTCTCCTTTGCTTGAGAAAGTTTTCTTGATATAGCACACAGATGCAGTGAAAAATTTAGGAGTTTCCTTAAAGAAATATAATTAAAATATTATGGTAAGGCATTATCCAAATGCCTCTTAACCTTCAGCGATTTTGGATAACTGACATCTAAATAGATACGCCATAATCTCCCTTTGCATATGTTAAGAATGTATATGATAAAAGGAAGACTTGTAGAGAGAGGTACTACTGATCATGGGATTAGCTGATGAGGTTGCAAAAAACTATAAGGTTTTGGGCACTCACGCCTTTCTCTTGAAACCAAATGTGTAAGAGAAAATACATTTCTGTGTCAAAATTTTACAAGTGCATATTACATTGTAAAATGCTGTATATACGGCAATAGTTTTCAAAAAAATTTTAGGTGCAGATAGCATGCACAATTGAAAAATATACCAGTTGGAAGTATGCTTCTCCTCCAAGCTATTATTGGTTTAGAAAACATAATTTTCTGGTATTAAATCATTTGGATTTAAAAGCAGTCTTTTTCCCCTGGTGTTACAATGGGTCTGGAATGATAAGAAACAAACTTTCAGGGTCATTCTTATCTTTACAGCAACTAACCACCGCTGTTTTAAGAAGTAAGAATAGAAACCGTTAGCTTATAGTATTTGTTCAGAGTCTAGAAATAACTTTGACCTAAATCCGCTATTTCTGGTACCTATTAAATATTCCCGTTGAATTAAAGTGTATAACAATTTCCTTTCTCTCTACTTGTAACACTGATGATGATAAGGACAACATTAATAATAACTACTATTTTCTACCTCATCATGGCATAGATTGTATTGCATAGATCTAGAATACGATTAGCAAATACTTAAGAATATGTAGATGCTGCAACACTATCCTTTTGAGCTTGTGGAATCAATCAGTGTTGTTCCATGTTTTGTTTGGTCCAGAGATCTTGAATTGTAAAACTATAAAAACCGGTTCATGTTCACGTGATATTAATGAAAAAAAATTCTTGTGAATAGGATGAACATTACTAGGTTTCCTCTTAAATCTCTTAATCCATATTTTTGCACTGTGGAGACTGTATGTTTCACAATATTTTACAACATCCTTTAGTATGCTCAGTCTAAGGAGAAAAGAGCTTTGAGAATTAAAGATTCCCCTTGTTATGCTAGCAAAACAAAATAGCAGTGAGTAGAAAAAACTGAAAATGAGCAGATAGTAGGAGGTGAGCAGGCAATGAAGTTCTTCTGATTGTTATACCTGTTTTAGGTACAACTGAGTGGCTTTCTCAGAAATATTCCAGATGGTCTTCAGAAAGTGAAGAACTGGCTGTCACTCCAGCAGTAAAGTTCCCAGTCACCCACTGTTTATTCCTATCTGGAAGTATAAGGGTATTCTATATATTTTTCTACAAAAAACCTTTGTCTATAGCAAAAAAAAATCAATGAGAGTAATTTTCATGTCTAGCAGTTCATAGGCAAGTTTGTTTTTCTACCTACTCTATTTCAAAGGTGTAGAAAAAAGGCTGAAAAGTACCTACTACTTCTACCAAAATCATAGTTCGTATGGACAGGACAAAAGTGATGTAAAGTTACCTAACCAGCAAAATAGAAAAATAAAGTGGATGTAAAAGTCTATGGGAAAAAAAAAAGACTACAAATTTTGGCATTCCATCTTCAGGTTTCCAAAGAATATTCAAATTTTAAATCAAAGGCTTATTATAATGTAGAGGCCTTATGTGCATGTAATGCTGTTCTGAGTGTCTTTAAATCCTTCTACGTTAAGATATTACAATAAAGATTATTCAGCTCCAGAACTGAATAACTTTGATTTTTTTTCTTTGCAAATGTCATCAATACCAAATGTGCAGAAAAGTATGGCCTCAATGAGGCTGCTGAAAATTGAAAATGGTATTTATGGGACCTGGGCAAGAAAATACGTTCTGCAAAGTTATTAGGCCATAATTCAACAGGAGATGATCCACTTATGTGGAAGAGAAAGTCCAGGTTCCATGAAAAAACTCCTGAATAAATATTGTCATCAGTACTGCTTCTGACACCAAGTTGGATTTCAAGAATATTACTGAAGTCAGAATATGGACTAGAAAACTGAGTCTAAGAAAAAATTGGAGACATCTAGACATAAATAAGAATATTGATCTCATAAATACATCAGAAAATTGGATGGGAAGAAGTTTGTCAAAAGGACATTTTAGTAACAGAACAGAATGTACAGAGGAAACCGAAGGGAGGTTATCTGTCCTAAGAGAAGTGCTCTATGTTAAAGAAAACTCACATTAAAATCAGAAGAGCAATTTCATAGCATCAAAGAGTAACCCCCATGTATAAGATTTGAGGTCTTAAAATTTGCCAGTTCAACAGCTGCTCTCCAGCAGGGACTGTAATGCATTTAACCTTCCTGCAAGAGCAATAAAAGCTAGCGCTCCCACTTCCATATAGTTTGTTTACCTGCAGCAAAGCACTGCAAAAAAATTAGGTCAGTAAAGAAGAGGAGTAAAAGGGCAACTGTGGCATTCAGACCCATAAAGGTTAAAAACTATTTAAGTGTACTAGATTCATATCAGAGTAAATGTTTATCACCTATCAGGAGTGATCTGAGAAAGGAGTGTATGCAAAGTCATGTGCATGCCACACACTATCCTTACTTCACATATAAAGTTATGGTCAGTGATTTCACCATTATCACTTTGCAATGAGATCTTGAGGTAGTAATAGAAATTTCCACAAACATATCAGCTTTTTTGTGGTAGAAGCTAAAAAGTAAACAGGATGTTTAGAAAGGAATAAAGACCTGTTCTGCTTTTGGCTGGGACAGAATTCATTTTCATTATAGTAGCTACCAATGCGCTATGTTTTGGATTTGTGCTGAAAACAGTGTTGATAATATAGAGACGTTTTCATCGTTGTTGAGCTGTGCTCACACAGAGTCCAGGCCTTTTCTGCTTCTCACGCCACTCCACCAGCGAGTAGGCTGGGAATGCACAAGAAGCTGGGAGGAGACACAGCTGGGACAGCTGTCCCCAAAGGGATATTCCGTACCATATGATGTCATGCTCAGCATATAAACTAGAGGGTTGGTTGGTCTGGGAGCCGCTGTTTGGGGTCTGGCTGGGCATCAGTCAGTTGGTGATGAGCAAGCAGGCCATCATTTTTAGAAACATGATATAGGGCAGCGTGGACCTTTGGTCTGACCTAGTACGGATGTTCTTAAACTCTTTAAATAACTACAAGGGAATGTCTCAAAATTGTCTCTGGAATGGAAGAAATGGTGAAAAAAGCCATCAACAGCAACCCAAAAAATGCTTATCTGTCTGCCAGCAGTTCTGAGTTTGTCTGTCATTTTGTACCCAAATGGCTTTCTTCCCTTTTCCTGTCAAAAACACTCAAGCCTGGTGTCTGGCATTAAAACTCTGCAGTGAAAAACGACTGTATTGTCTCCTCAGTTATAAAATAAAGAATTGGAAATGTCAGAAGATCTGTGGTGCTGTCCAAGACTTCTGGATATTAAAGAAAATCATTCAACAGCTACCTGTGCATGATTATTCATGTATTAGTTATCTCTACAGGCATTGTTAGACCCACAGGTAACTCTGACATTGTAACCTTTCCAATGTAAGACCGGTTACAGCGCATCGTTGTTACTATTAGGACCATGAATTTATATGCTTTTTTCTGGTATAGGATTTTAAGCTATGCTGGGCTAGCTCTTTCATGAATCTTCCTTTACAGTTTTGTCCATTCTTTTACTAGCAAGATCTACCTGAGCAACTTATTAAAAATATTATTAGACAGATATAGAAACATGGATGTATGTATGCTATTCCAGGGCTAGCAGGGTGCAGGCCATCACCTATGGTCCACTCGCTACTCAGTACTGAGTAACAGATGAGAGCATATGATACAGCAATTTGAAGTGCCACAGGAAAAAAAGTTCTTCTTCAAGTACTAATAGCTATTAATTTTTTTCTTGGGAAACTCATATTAGAACTCCAGTAGTGGCTTCAGTAAAGGTTTTTCTTGCCAATGAATTCCTCCTCATTCTTTACAAGACTGAAATAAAAAAATATGTATAAAGGTAAATACGTTTTTTTTTCCCCCAGACACTTGAAGAAGTCCTATTTCAGTTTGAAAAGTAAAATTGCTGCAAATAGCAATACGATCTCCTGCTAAATGGAACATGTGCCCATTGGAGACAGTGCACTAACAGCCTTATGAAGGTCTCATCCCCAAACTATGGATTGATCAGGGATATGGGCCCTTTAACACACAGTCTGACATTCAAGTACAATTTCACCAGAAGGAGAAACTATTTGCTGAAAGGGGCATATAGACAACTATCCCTGTAACACATTCAGGATGACCCAATGCATGGCATTCACCATGTAGGTTATTGGCTCCTTAACTGAATTACTAAATATAGAAACAAGAATGACATTCAGAAATACAGGACAAGATATCTAATTAACATGTCTACCAACCTCCCAAACACTTCAGTCTCTTTAAATGTATTATCCTTTTTTGCTCACATATCCAGTAACCCCACACAAATATACTATGCCCCAGGAAAAGAGGGCAGGAGATGATTAGCTGTTCTACAGGCTCAGATTAGCTCTATATAGCAAAACAATCTTTGCTAGAGAATTTCTGACTATAAGTTCAGCAAATGAAAATGCTGAGAAAAAAGAATGTAGACCCAAGATACAAAACTGAATCACTAGGAAAAAAACAAATAATACAATGCAAGTAGCAGATAAAGCTTTAGCTACAGAGAAATGGCAAAGCATGAAAAAAAAATTGTTCAATATATACATATTTTAGATGATCCAGGACTGATTGGAGGACCATGTTTTGTTTCTGCAACAGACTGTAATTCATTCAAAAACTAGTCAGTACTCAAAACCGAGTCATGTGCAAAGTTACTCTACTGGTTTTGGCTATATCAGCCCAGTCTATATTTATTCATTGCTAATGTCCACATGGATCAAAATCCAAAGTTTAAATCTTCCTTTGTTGCTGATAAACTATTTACCTGTCTTTGGATCAATGGAGAAATATGGTTGCCCCTGAAGAATGCTGTAAACCACTCTAGCACTGTTTCCATAAGTGGGGTCATCAGCATCTGTTGCCTTTACTTGAAGCACATATGCACCTGCAAAGAAACACAGGTAATCACATTTTTCAGCATAGAGCAGAGATCAGGGATATTTCAGACACGTTAGTCCTGTTCCTAGTGGATCCTGTTATATTCCTTGTTCCACTGAAAACAAGGTGATAACAAAACAGTCAATTCTTCAGCTCCATGCTAGCAATCATCTAGGTAACAGCTCAGGCATAACGGGAAGGAAAGGGGAAGCAGTCAAACATCAGAATGCATTTATAAACAGTTTATGATTCATGAATTATTTACAAAAACTTTTTACCCAACACTTCTAGGATGGAGGCCTTGGGAAGTGCATTACTGGATTTTGAAAAAGGAGTACACCTCACAGTTTTGTGAAAAGATTGACAACTGTGGAAGTGAAATACGTCAGTGGCCTTTAAAACAAGTGTTTGGTCAATCAGCTCCTGAACCTGCCAGTGAAACGATCTCTAAGTACCTTAAAAAAGTATACTGCGGTCTCATAAAAGTGTAATTCACATTCCCATTGTAAAATGAAATGTTTGGTGTTTGGTTCATCCAGTTGTCTTCAAAATCCAGACTTGAGTGTTCTGTCCTTTCCAATACAGCTCAGTAGTAAACAAAAATACTGTGGAAGAAGAACCTCCCCTTCATACTTTATTTTCAACCATAGTTATAGACCACAAGTATTGCAGTTTGCTTTGTGTTCCGACTTAAACAGTACCCATGCCATGGAGCAAAAGAAATGCACATGAAGACAGAAAACTCACTGTAAATGGCAACAGTCTTGCAGAAATGTCTTGTCCCTCTTGCTGGTCACTAAGCAATTTACCCGCATTTCCCTGCTGCCCCATAATGAAAATAGTGTTTAAACTATAGTCTTCAGCAAAACAAACAGCCACATAATTAGGCTTTCTCGTCAGCTTTGAAGAATTAATAGTTTCCTACGATCTTCTGTGCAAATGAATGTTGGGATTTACAATGCTGATTTGGAGTGAGTGAAGGTTAAGACAACCTACACAAGAAACAGCACAGGGAGGAGGGTAATCCATGCTGTTTTTGTTTTAAGAAATGTTCTGCATTTGGAGGTCATCTGACATTTTTTCAAGAATATCTGTGGAATACTGCAAGAGCTTCAAGACAGCTACTTTTGTGTAATGAAAACTGGCAAGTTTCAAAGGATGTTCACAATCTAAAATTAACCTCAATGGACTTGTCAAAGTTTATTTCTGGAAGCATCTCACTGAGAAATGCTCCATATGAAAGGTCCTACGACTTCGACAAGAAAGTAACACGTAGCAAAGGTAGCTGGAGGATTTTTTTTCAGTCCCTGCCCCTCCCATCACTTCATACAAAGGTTGACAGTGGTGCTGAAGGGTTTGGAATTAACATTGTAAAAATACTTGCTGCATGGTGGCTGGTCATACAAGACTGCTCCTGTTACAGTTGTTTGTCGAACAACAAAGAATGAAAAGGTATTCTGAGAGATATTCTTTCTATCTCCTGAAGAAGACACAGTAAAATAAGTGATATTTGACTAACGATCACTTTTTGAAGTTAATAGGCTGATCCTGTTTTTATGGTGAGGGTAAGTTCCATTACAATCAAATTCCAAAATAAATTAAATATTATCAGTGAATAAATGAATGAAAATACACTTCTGAGTTGGATTCAGTTAACAAAAAGCCTGAAGTTACTCTCCCGATTTTCTGGATGTGAAGGGTGAGGAATGATACGTGCTAGAGAGGACCAAAGTCCAGGTTCAGCATAACAATCGTGGAAGCAGTGCCTACTCAAACACTTGTGCGTTTCTTTACATAACACATGACCACAACAGACTATACATTAAATAGCTTAGACAAGGCCATCTGGAGGAATACATTTTCCTACTGGGATGACAGACAGAAGCTATGTAATACCTGCAGAGCTACCTGCAGAGCATTTGATGGCTTTCATCTGTTCCTGTCCATAAGGAATATGTTTGTAACAGGATCTCCCACTTTCAGCCCTGTCATCTGCTCCAGAAACTCGGGGAGCCACAGCAATGACTTAGTTCTAGTCCAGTGACCAAAGATGGAGAAGGAATCAGTAGCTTTCAAATTTTTCCCCTCTTCCCTCGAAAAACAGAAGTTCATTGTAGCATTGGACCCTTACCATTTTGAAAGAAAAAGGAAGATCTGTTCCTTCTGGAAGGACTACTTTTTCCGCTGAAAAGAAATGCTACTTTTTAACACAGCTGCCACCTTCTTTCCTCCCTATGAATTTCTTCAGTCTTTCACTGTGTTCTGACCTTAGGCTGGTGAGTTTTGCTCCCCTTCGAAGTGGTGGAGCAAAGCATCAGATTCCCAGATGCTGAGGTCTGATCTGGAGCCAGGTGACTGAGTGTCCTGGCTGACAAGTGCTGCTTCAGTACTAGTTTGAGACAAGAACCTCCACATTTGCCAAAAAAGGCAATGCTGTCACAGATTCCTAAGCCTTCCCTTGGGCCAGAACTCCTGTTTCTGATGCTACGCTGGTCACTGTTTCAGGGAGATAATTTTAGTTTTTCTTCTGAGTACGAATTGACAAAATTTTGTCACCATGTTATCAAGACCTTTGCTTTGCACCTTGAAGGGAGCTACATTCTCCATAAGAGAATAGGACAGGCAGACCAAGATTTACTAATGCAAGAGCAGAGAGTTAAGCTTCTTTTTGTGTGCACCTGTTTTCTGAAGTGCTGAACACTGAGAAGACCTACCAAAGGTCAGGATTTAAATATCTAATGTTTCTGAAAGGCTACCCACAGCACCTGGCCTCTCACAGGTAATCAATAGAGAACTTGCAAACACCATGATGACGGTTTCTCCAACACTTGAGGCTATCTGATAGAAACAGCTGACCTGTCACGCAGAGCTCTGGCCATCACCTCATGAGGGCAAATCACATATTTTAGTACTGACTGTTCACGTTGACTAACTTTGCATAACAAATGTGGAGTTAAAAGGCTCCTAAAGTCAGGCAGGGAGAAATAGCTCATGTTACCTAATCAATACTTTTACATTACTTTTGGACTTCAGGATATATCATCTTTATGAATTTTGCTTCACTGCACCTCACTTGCAAATTGAAAATAACGCAGAAGTCTAGACACCAGCTTTTTTAGAAAAAAAAGAGTTTTTAAACCTAATATTGTACTGATATTGAGATTTGAAATCAATATTAGCTGGTACATTGAAGCTACAATGAAACAAAATAAATCATAAATGTGTTTCAATTTAAAAAAAAAATATTTAAGATGAAAGATTTGTGCCTTTTAAGTTCTTAAGCTGTTAGTTAAATAGTAATTATTTTCTATCCATTACAGTTACAGTTCTGCACTTGTATTTATCACTATCCGAGCTTTTCTTTTAATACTTAGAAGTTCAGTTCAGAAAAAAATAATTACAGTGTACTTTGAAAAGGACTGTAAGATATGCCAGTGTACTATCCTAGGTCATATTCAGAAGGCAGGTTTAGCTCTGGTAAAATTTGTGCAAAAAAATGATGCAGTGCTTTTCTTACAGAAAACTTATATATACTTCAAAAATTTTTTACCTTCATATGAACAGTGTGGTATGTTAATTTATTTGTAGAATTATAGATAAAATACCAACTCATTTATGTACTATTTTACTCTATCAAATCAATACGTAGAATAAACCGTATTTTGACTTATTATTGTTAAATGGTTTTTCATCACTGATGTTATAAAAGAGACTAAGAAAGAAAGATGATCTGTATTTCATAGATAATAAAACTTTATATTTTATCTCATTAGGCCTACCTTTTTTATGCACATGATAGAGTATTAAAGTTTTATTCAGATATGCAATAAAAGCTAACCTACAACAAAAAGTTACACGTAATGAATAAGACACATCAGCATGGCACTGAATCACTAGGATGCATAAATGTATTTCCTCCAGGTGACATAAAACAGAAAAAAAACCCTCAAATCCAACATTTGCAATTTATTTTGATACTGTCCCACAAAACATCCTTATCTCTCAAAGGCATAGGACATGGATTTGACTGGTGGACCACTCAGTG
>Ga0181612_181662_pt1 | contig 26887 bp, 11 predicted proteins | sample HoacroProtozoa21_FD_119630 | JGI IMG/M metagenome (GOLD analysis project Ga0181612, IMG submission 119630) | Hoatzin crop microbial communities from Cojedes, Venezuel. Combined Assembly of Gp0051906, Gp0051904, Gp0051908
GGGGCATCTACAACCTCTCTTGGCAACCTGTTCTGCTGTTTCACCACCCTCACCATAAAAAATTTCTTCCTTAGATCTACTCTGCATCTACCCTCTTTCAGTTTAAAACCATCACCCCTTGTCCTATTGCTACAGGCCGAACCGAGTTGCTCAAGGATCCCTTGTCCTTGTGCATATGTGGGACCCCTATTGCTCTACAGTGAAAGAGCCATCCAAGCTCCTCTAATTCCTTCCTTCCTACCTCATCCATTACAGTCTTTCAGTAACTGGGTTTCCATAATGTTTTTTTCTTCTGCAATCTATGTGCTGGGATGAAGATACACATATCAGAAAATGCAAGTTAAAGCAGTACTAACATTCAAAATTAGTATGCAAAGTTTAAGGGCAACAGATGTTATCTTAGTAATTCATTTGGCTTATTTTTTTATTTTTCTCACTAGCTACTTGGATCTTTGTTTCGTAACCTCCTCTGGAAAACCCTGCTCTAACATGCATTCAGCCTTTGAGATACAAAGTCCAACTGATGTCATCTGTCATCTGAAAGAGTAAAAGATTACGCTTTGATCAATATACCCTGAGGACTATTTCTCTAAAATTTTAGGATATGCTTTTCTTTCACCAAACTACTGTTTCTATGTCAAGTACTTGAGCTTTTCTTGAATTACCCAGTTCAAGTGTCCTGGAAAACAGTATCCTTTTGGCAAAATATTCTTTAAAATAAATTTTTCTGCACTCTAAGGGAAGCTTCTATCTGTTTTATCACCCAAGTATGCTACTTTTCAACATACCCAAGTATGCTGAAGCGTAATCAAAAGAATCCTCTCACTGCAGTTTATTTCCTTTTGATAACTACCGATCCATAAGCCTGAAATTAAACAGCCCAAGAAGCTTCTGGTTTTCACTTGCAGTGCTTGTAACTCAGACCTATTGCTTTGCTTTCTTTAAAATAAGTCTACACTTCTGTTTAATATAACAGAACCCAAGAACATCTTCACAAGGACTAGTCAGCTATGCCTCCTTATTAGTTTGTAAAAGCACAAAATAATCAAGTACTGTCATACTGAAATTTACGTTGTGCATCTTGAATGCAAGTTTCGGCACAACACCTGGTAACCAGATCTGTCTGTGAAGTAAGTAAAATGAGCTCTTCAATTGCTTTTATTCTGAAACCCAAACTACATTTGCTTTTTACAAAGTTTATTTTTAAATGAAGTAACTGAAAAAAAATCCCCTTCAAGATTCTCCTTACACAATTATTTCACTCCTACATTCTGGTAAAAACTTCAGAATAAAAATCTGCCAGACTGTTGCCACGAAGTGAGCCTTGATTTTTTTTATCTCCCTGGATGCTATGTTTTTAGTACACCTTCATAACAAGACTTGAGAATGAAACTTCTCATCAGCTGAACGGTAAACCAGAATGGCAAAGGCTTTCACTATTACTACTCACTGTAGTAAACTACAGGTTTACTTCACATAGAAACAAGATATACACACACAATTAGATAACTTTATGTTTGTGTTCAACAAGAATATGCAAACTTTGGTAGTAGTAAAGAAACTGTAATTTTAACGAAGGCCTGGTTATAGCCATCATACAAAAGAGAAACAGAAAAGTGATTTATTTCTGTCTACTGAACTGTGTATGCTTCCTTCAAGTGAACTGTTCAGAAGCATTCTCATTCCTGCCTTTTCTGATGTTAATCATACAAAACAAGCAGTCGGATTGCAGTCCAGCTGCTATCCCACCTAAACATATATTGTATATTTATACTGCATAATAAACTTGCATCTTTTTTCTCCCAACATGGTACATGTAACATAGGTGCTTTCTCTAACACTAATACCGTAGACAATACCTTTTCTTGCATCAGAATGAGTCACTAAAACAAGATCACTTAAAAAATACTAGTCAGATACCAGCTGACTGGATTATTCTCATGGACTCTTTTTTTTTTTTTCAAATTGTAATTTCAAACAATTGGGACCATCTCATTGGTCCAACAGCCTTTTGGGATATTCGTATCTCCTATTCCCCACAGCTGGTGAGACTTACGACACTATTCCTCTCCTGTCCATCTCTGATCCAGGTATGTCCCTAGTCGAGACCACAATGAACACTTTTTGAAGGGATTTTTACCAGGGTATCATGGAGATGGTATTTAAATAAGCACTTCTGACATAATCTGGGGATTTCTTAGCTCTTCTAGATGATCTTCACTGCCTCAGCAGTCCAGTAGCTCAGGTTCTTCTTTCACTATAATGCTATGGTGACCATACACTTTGATTCCTTGCCAAAGAAGGATTATAGGCTGACACTCTCCTCTTGCCTTTACCTGGTCAGGCATGCATAAACTTGCCTTTTGCATAATAAAGAACCACCACTGTTGTTGTTTTTTTTTAAATTTCCTTCCTTCCTCTGCTCCAGTCAGTAACTCCTTAGCTTGGAATTTCCTCAGGATCACCTTATCTTCTGTGCTGCACACACAACACAAGCGAGACAACTTCAACAGCTCTAAGGAGGTACTACACATACTTCTATAGTCAGTTCTGTGAATTCTTAAGACTATCTCAACAACTATACTTTCCACCTCTATGAATGCATTCTTACTGGAGAGGAGAGGCTCCAAGCAAATGCAGATGAAGTGCTCAGGACATCAAAGGAATTATGAAAACCTGAAAGTAGAGAATAGAATCCACCACAGAACTAAAACATTGTCATAACACAGTAAGATGATGGACGTTTACAAAATTGTTCAGAAATGTAGTCCAAACGTAGTTACAGGCCGTGAAAAAAGAAGAAACAGATACAAATTGTTCTGTGATTATGAAAATTTCCCTTCTGAATTCATTAACTTTATTGAGAAAAGAGCTGTAGGAGAAACTTGATGATGGCAGCAAATGCGGTAGGCATGAAGTGCCTTCTGTCTGACTAAAATTGCAGTAGAAGCACATTCACTTTTGCTTTACACAAAAAATATAAAACATAAGTTAATGAAAGCAAAAGTGATTTCCAAAAATAAAAACTGAATTTTCTAAATTAAAGAGGAGTTGCTAAAAAGACCAGTTTCAATTTTCAGAGAAGTAACAAGTAAAAATACATATTATCTTGGTATATTGTTACCAAAACCAAACAGACATAAAAGAAACTGGTATCAATATCTCATACAGAAATCTTTGATGGTGGCAGGCAACCAGCTCAACATATAAGAACTGCACAGGTTATAAAGATCAAAACATAACCCTAAACTAATTTTGATCATTATTGTTTAACAGCTCAACCTGTATTTTGCTGTTCACATTATAATTTATATAAAAGCTGCTTCAATTGTCTGTTCAGCTTATCAGCCTTCAATTACATTAAAGGGTATGAGCTACGGAAGAGAAATTATGTTCTATCACCATGCAGCCCTACAGAAAAAAAAAAAAAGTATCAGCTATTTTCATTGCTACTGTCCTACCAATATTTAAATGTCTACAAAAAAATACTGTTAGCAAATTACATGTCAGAAGTAGTACATACAAGCTTGCTCTTGTTAGGGAAGTTACTCCAGAACATATAATTTTAAAAGTTACAACAAAACAATTTTTAAGGCTGAAAATACATCGATGTTTCCATGATAAAGCAACTAGAGCCACTGGAGAATGAGGCATCAGCAAGGAATTGCAATGGGCAATCAGATGTAAACTATGGTACGACAAGAGAGGAGAAACTGAAGTAAAGAAGAGACTCACAAAGTACTTCAACAAATCAAGAGAAAGGACTGGAGTAAGCTGTATGCAACAAGTTCTCTCACCGATAAAAAGGGAAACAATGACAGAGACTTATTCTACATCTCAAAACAGCAAATTGGGTATTAGGCTGCCTAATTACTAGATGAAAAACCCACACATTCACATGATGCAGAGTACTAAAGCGCTACGGCTTCTCTGCACGAATCTGTCGAAAACATTTTCTAAGTGTAATTCTGTTCCAAACCTACATTGAACAGAGGATCAGCTGTCCTGACACAGCCACCGCCCAGCTGAAAAGCAGCATTGTCGCATGTTCCAATAAGTCAATAGAAGTGTTATTATTTGCTTATACTTCATCTGGATCAAGTTTGTACTGATGGGTGATCCCACAGTGAGAGTAACGAACCTATCCGCTATTGCTAGAGGTGAAGCTGCGATCTAAGGTACAGGAGCCTGAAAAACCTAGCCGTACAAACAGCTTTCCAGAGCAAAACAGCAACCAAAAAACCCTATGGCCCTCTAAACAATCCTATTCCAGGCATCAAAGAAACCAGTGTTTTCAAGAAGTCCAGTTACAGGTTAATATTTTCACCTTATATTTCCCAATCAATTGTTTTTGAGAAAAAAAAAGTTTAAAAAACACAGCTATTATTCCACAGGACCATCTTGAAACTAAGGCTTTGTCTTCACAGGTGCAAGAATTGAAGCATTCAGACAAGATACCATTCTCCTCTTTACTCAATGCCACGATTATTACTTTTTACTTAACCTAGCAAAATTAGCCAGATGTCTGTAAAGCATCTAGTCTCAAGGGGTTGTTCCTTCAGAAATTACTCCTAAGGATACACAAGAGTAAAGGACAAAGTTTGGGCTAGTTTTTAGTTGTAAAGTCTTCTTACGGAAATAATGCAAGAAGACTGAAAATTTATCATCACTTTCTCACACTTTTGCTCTATCATAAAATATGCTAATGATTCACCACATCCAGTTAGTGAACCCTTAAGAGCCTATGGCAGGTTTTAATCTTTAAAGGGACTGAGACACAAGATCTTCAGAGCTTCAAAGATCTCTGGTTTCTTTTACTGGACACAGGAAGCCTTAAGTCAATGTAGCGTTACTATCTGAAAATCATTTGAACATTTAGTCAAAGGAATGATGGCTTATGATACCACAGGAATTGGTCTAATTCCTCAGAGACAAATATATTATGCAAGCTCTATTTTGGCACTCTCTTTACTTATCTCATCCTCAAAGAAGGTGGAAAGACCAAAAGTACGATGAAACCAGAAGTCAGGCCATGAGAAACTGAAGTACAGAATAAAGTCTAAGAACAGATTTATCAATTCATCAAACCCCCAAAAGAAATCTTATTTTATTCAGAAATGAGGTAATATTCAAAATGGTTCTTTAACAGAATGAATTGTAACTCATCCCCCGCAGGTAAACTTAACAACAATTTCTCTCCTTTCAGAAACAGCAAAAGACACATGCCATGATATACGTGAGGACACTAGCATAAAAACAAATGACAAAATGACAACTGTTACACACAATAAGAAACAGAGCAGTACACAAACTTTACTTACATAGTCTAGCTAACATTTTCAATGTGCTGCAAAAAAATTTACTGTTTTTATCAAATCAGATTTATCTTAAAGCAAAGACAAACCACGGAAAAGTTATTACTTCAGTTTTAATATCATGTATTCTACTGCTCCTGTAGTACAGAATACAGCTTGCTCCAAAAAATTTAAATTGTTCTAGTCCATGTTTTTAAAACTGTATTTCCTTGCCCATAAAACTAAGGCAGTCCTTTCAACTATGAAGTAGATCACTAGCCAGCCATTACTCTGCCATCTGTGTTCAGCCCCTTAGCCTAGATGGCCAATTTAAATTTCAGGCAGCTGAAACTATTCAAGTGTGCTATTATTTCTAATTATCTTGTACTCTGCATAGCTGTTTCAAAAAATAAGGAAAGTTGAGAGAAATAGGTGACTCAGCCAATTTGACAAGAAGGTTTGATATTTTACATAATTCAGAGTTGTCACAATGCATATTCATATCTGGTTTTGAAGCAATCACAACTAAAATTTCCAATACAATAAACTACTCACCTGTAACAATCTTTTTAAAATTCTTAAAATAAGGGAAATACACTAGCAGCTGTACAACAGAACATCCTTAAGCCTAAATATTAATGACAGAATTGATTTCTTGGGAGATTCTTCTTTACTATGAAAATGCTATATGCTACAGTTAAAGGCTATATGGCGATTAGTGTTGATTTTTCTGTTTGTTTCCTCAATACTTAACTTTTTTTTAACTATTTTCACTTTAGTGAACAGCAAGACACAAAAACAGACCGCATGGGAATAAACATATTATCACTGAAGGTACAGTTATTTAAAACATTTGCAGTATTTGACTACATGTAAGAGCAGGTATGGCTAAAGAATAGATATCTAATAGAATGGAAAAAATACATAGAGATACAGACACTCATATTAACCAGCTACTTGATGCTTCCATCGCTGAAGGTGCATAGTCTCACCAGTTTGCCCCAAGTGAATAAATTTAGCAAGAACAATATTAACATGAACTTGAAAAAAATCACAACTTCCTTCATTGTATTTGCATGGCTACTGTTAAAAAGTATGTAATCAAAAACAGTACTTCTGGAAAGAAAATAATGTAAACAATATACTTATATACTCATCTTCAAAGAAAGATTTGCTGTAGGGAAATGTATGTCACAATCTTCAGTTCTCTGTAGGGATCATTTAAGTCGTGCAGTAGACAAATTTGGATTCAATGCTGGGATGAAAAGTTTTCAAGGAGCTGAAACATGAAACACTTTCACAATAGGCAAGCATCAAAACCAACAAGGGACAGTAAAAAGTGGTCAGTAAGTCAATACTACAGAAATATACCCATTTTTCTTAATGATTATCAGGACAGTTTACCTTACTACAAATGCAACAAAAATCCTGGCATCAAAGCATAACATATGAATGTGACTTCAAAATCCATTTTTGCATCTTTTTCCCCATTATCTAATCTATGATTATTTTATCTTACATAATAGTATAATCAAATACTAAAGCCATATTTAGAAATTCACATCTTGATATTCTAACAATGGATGGAAGCAAATGCATTTTACAGTTGCTTCTGGTCTGATCCAGTTTCCATCATGATGGACACCACTCAGAAAAGCATTTTCAGAATCCTGAGTATGCCTTAGAGGTAGAAGGATTCTTTTGTGCATGTGTCTATCTTCCTCTCTCCTTTTTTCACTCTTCTTTTTTTTTTTCTTAATAAAAGCACTAAGCAAGGAAAACGTGAAAGCTCTTGCAAACTGCATGCAAGTTGAATCTGGCTCTGAAGTAAAAACAACAAAAAACCCCCAGTAAATAACCTGCAAACCTTTCACACAAAATAATAAAAAGCACTGACAACAGATTTAGTCTCTCAACCCTCCATGATCTCCACAGAATCCAAAGTCTCATGCTTAAGATAAGACCATCTTGGTTTTTAACTGCACGTGTTTACAAGACCATATGAGAGTGCCTTTACAGAATCCACAGCACTAAGCCAATTTGAAAATATTCTCTTTATATAAGTGTACTTTAAGATGCATTTCTGCTCTTCAGTTTACTCATGTGTGTCACAGCTTATTCTTGATTGCACTACATAAAGCGAGACATAAGTTCTCCTGCTCTGCCGAAGGTCAGCTTTCTGCATGTAAAGACACACACAGAGCCAAATAAGCAAAGCTACAATGAAGATTTGAAATCTAAAGAAAAAAATAGTACTTTGGGCCTGAGGCTTCTACCGAAAGCATCAGAAAAGACCTACTACAAGGCTGAAATCTTGACAAATATTTTTAATACTGATTTCTTCCTCTTCTAGTATTGATTTTAAAAATTTCCACTTTCAAGCTAGGCTAAAGTGTGTTTAAACATCAGCTGCAATTTTTATTAGAAATTAAAATATCCAACATTGCACGTTTACAATGAGGAATTGCCAAAAAATTGAAAGAATTTCACAGATCTATTTTTAATGTTGAGAGATGCTGAGTGAATTACGTAGGAAATCCTATCCTTTTCAGGATACGTAAGAAATGCGTAAGAAATCACACCATTTTTCTGAAGTTCCCAAACTTGAGTCAAGTGAAAAAAAAAAGCTGAAGAAATGAACAGGGATCATAGCAAAGATATACACAATCAAGTCCTTTGAAAAATAAAGATCACATTTGCTTTAGCTTTTCAGGCTATACTCTATAATTTGCACATCAACAGCATTCTGAAATACTGAATCAATTTCTGTATCAACCATCAAAATATTCACCCCAAGTACTGATCCCCAAGAATCAATACTTCTCTATTATATTACCTGGAGAATCAACATAAATGTATTAATGTGACCCCTCAACCTTAAAAATCTTAGGAGTTGTCTGAAACTAAACAAATAAACTTCATATTCTTCACACTTAAAAATACATTGCTTTTTTTTCCCCTCTCTATTTTAATGAGTATTATTTGTCTTTTCCATATGAACTTGTATCTTAATCTTGGCATCAGATTAACAATATGAAAGTCAATTAGTGCTAACGGTCATCATGCTTGTGGACGTCTGTTGTCTGCGGAACAGGTGAAATCAAGCTATTAAAGAAATAAAGCAGAAAAAAGGCAAAAGTGACTTCCTGAAAGTCAACCACCTGACTTTCCAGATGTGGGAAAAAAAAAAAGAAGGCTTGGTCTAAATGCAAGATGTTGCAAGCAATTTTCTAGTTCAGTCGAATAAAGTGTCAGTAATGCCACATAACCTATTTTATAACATAACTCTTATTGATGATTCAAACAAAGATCGTGACCACTTCAGCTCACATACTTCTCTGAACACGTAAGGAAGGTATAAGCTGTCTACCCCCACGAGAAAAAAAACTACCAGCATGACAACACCAGAGGGAAAGGAATATTACAAGGAGTGTCAAATATTATTTCCCATAAAACATTTTGCTATTGCGTATTTCAGTACTGACAGTGAAATACTTTCACTTTAGTTTTGAAAACTCTTTACATGACAACAGGTGATGACAATCCAACAAACCAGACTGTTTCCAAACATGCTCCTGCCTCACACAGCCTCAGCAAACATCTCAACTTCAGCACGACACAGACTATTTTTATTCTGCTTATTTAGATCGTATTTTCAAATTGTGTAGCCAAACTCTTGGGCCAAGGTGGAAATAAGCATTCACTGATCACTTGCAATCACAGACTGAGAAACAGAGGAATTGTTGAAAAACATTTATTCCAGTCGCCGAACACTGAAGTTAAGTGGAACGTGGAAGAGCGAAAGGGAATTATTTTTAACCTGCAGGGAATAAAAAGCTACAAGTCATGGAGGGAGGTGACTGCAAGACTTCATACAGAGTTTTAAAAGATTTTTTGTAACTAATTCCAACAAACTGCTGCTGTCGGTAGCAGTATACAAACCAATTACATTATAGCCAGCTCAGGTATCGCTGCTGCTGTGACTGCCAGACAGAAGCTGAGACAACAAAATAGACACGCAAGCCACCACATTAGAGTTGTGACAAACTACTTCCTCTCATGTTTTTGTCTGAAGTGTTGCTACCTATACTGTCCTCACGATATGCTGAAGCACAAACAGAATTATAAGCTTTCATAGCTTAGGTTTTTACTAAGTTTTAAAAGTGCCTTGGCCTCTTGCTATGAGGCAACCAGGGTATCACGAGGCAACTGTTTCTGAACTGCAGATCGCTTTCCACTTAGAAATGCCTTAATCAAATGTGTAACATCAATACACGCTAGCTAGTTCAAGTACAAGCAGATGACCTATGTGGAAATATTCTTTGCCCAGCAATGTCAGTGTTGCCCTGCGCCCTAAAGATACCACTATCAAGAAAAGAATGCTTTTTTCACCTAAAATCTAATGAAAGAATAGCTGACTTACAGAATTAGAGATTAACCAGGCCTATTTCTTCCCAAATTTCTTTTAACTTTAGCCTCTATCACTATCTAATTTTCTCTTCTTTTTTCCCGCGTGTAGGAGGAAATCCTACCCCCCACTGACAAAAGGGATGGTAGGAGGTAGCAATTACTAATGAATTCGTGAGACAAGCTCTTCATTATAAGGCAAGAATTTAAAAGAATCTGAATAAGAAGAGAAATACCCACACTTTCCTTCAGCGGCACTAAGGATGAAAATACATTTTGGACTCCCCAAGAGCTCTAACTACATTCCCAGAACGATGCTTCTGCTGTCACACATCTCACATGCCGAAAATCTGGATAAGCAAGCACAAATGCTTGTACGTGTATTCAGAGCATGTTTTCCAGACTCATACCAATTAGTTCCTTCCCTTCTGTTTCCTATCACTTGAACAAAAACATTGGGAAAGATCCAAGTAATGACATTTTGACAGAAAAAAAGCCAAGGCATTCAAACATTACCAAGGCAAATCCAGAACAAACCAAGCATGGAGGTACCTCTTTTCCCAACACCTGATTCCCTGCGACATGCTGCCATGAACTCTAATCAGCTCCTTAACAAAGATCACATGCTTCCCACATGCAACATAAATTCTGTAGGTACAGATTAACTATCTTCCCAAGAATCAGTCTGTACCCGGAATAAGCTTGAAGCGCTTCACGAAATGTTAAGAGATTATGAAAAAACAAAAACAAAACAAAAAGCCCAATAACAAAAAATCCCCACCAAAAACCTGAACACGCAAACACACCTACAAGTTCTTAAACTCATGTAGAGAACAGGAATCATGCCAACACATTTATACTGCACCTGATAAAAGTGATGCCTGAAGAGCACGTTCTCCCTTCAACAAGGAACAAATTAACATATTTGCACATTTAACTTCTGAGTTGAAGTGACTAAATATACAACTACCTGACAACCTGCTAGAAAAGCTCTAAATTTTGCATTTGAAAGATTTTTAAATTAGCATGAAATTTACTAATTGTCCTACATTAGACAGAGGGAAAAAAAAGCAGCGTTCACACGCTGAATGTCAGACATACATCCCTGTGGCATCCTGACTCTGTGCGAGTTGTCCTTTTTCCCACATCCATCTTCCACACTTCTCATCACTCTAACCAGACCCCACAATAAAAATCTCTATCATCCCATTAAACAATATCCTATCTACAGGGCTAATAAAATTAAAATATATCTTTGAAAAAAAAAATCAATATATCATTAAATTTGTATGGTAAACATTGAAATCTGATTTACAAAAGAAAGAAAGGTTGGGACCAACACTTTTTAAGCCTATTCATGCTACGCATACTCTCTGCATGTTGCACAAATCTATTACAACAGTTACGTAAATCAGGTGTCCTGCTTTTTTCCATACTAGGTTAGTTCTTGCTTACCATTCAAACAGAACAGCATGAGAGACAAGTGAGAAAGCCAAGCAGAAGAGACTTTTAGCTGACTAGAAATTCCAATATAAAGAAAATTAGCCTTTTAAAGGCTCGTGTATCCCAGCAAGGTGATGTAAAACATCACAATAGAGTAGGTCAAACTAAACTCTTTTATTTGGTAGAAAGAACAGAGCTTTTGAGAGAAAAAGCAAACTGGAATCTAAAGACTATTAAACTAAGCTACTTACATGTGGCATCCCAATGCAGTTGGTATAAGCACAGGCCAAGTACACTTTTTAAGCCAGATCTGATTATTTCTGAATACCTGAAACATACTCCACATCATGCATCGTCTCTACAGTAATACAGGGCAAACTGGACATCAAAAAAAATAAGGGGAGGCAAAGATCAAAACAGATACTCCCTTTCATACTAGCCAGAAGCTTTGCTAAACTTTCCATTCTCAAATGTAGCAAAAATGTATCCAGTTTTAAGTACTATGCTGAACCCTTCATACTCAAACACTAAGTCTTCACAATAAAATAATGGCAGAAATAAGGATCAAAGTCTTTCTACTACTATCAAAACACTATCATCTATCTACTACTCAAACTTCTTCTCAAACTTCATTTCTACTGCAGTTCACATTTTGCAAACCACCAGCATAAAATCTTATTGAATGTATTTCCTTAAGACAGCACAATAAGCTCAAAAAGCAGCTTGTTATGTTATGACTTACAGAATTGACATCGTTTGTTTCACAATTTATTATGATACTTGAGAAACTGTTCGAAATGTTTTAATTATGTGTTATCCTTACTGACACTTAGTAAAACACGATGAGGATATCAGAGGTAAGCATAGAATAAATGTTTCTTATTAATTAGGCTTGGAATGAAGAGGTTTCATGTGATCACTTAATTTATGACCAGGGTCAAAGTATCCTCTGTGAGAATTACCTAATTTAGTCACCAAATCAACTGAAAGACCTAGCCATGTCCTTTCATTATGTAAACATGACACATATTTTGCAGACCATCTTGGAGGACAAACTGAAAATGTGCGATTTTTTGGAACATACATGCTTGATGAACAGCAGTTCAACACTTTAATGCTTAGGTCAACGAGCACATACAGCAGATAGCTTCACAGCAAATAACAGAGGTAAGAGAAAGAGATGACTAATCATGACCTCCTCTGAATGGCATTAAATTAAGCTACCACCCAGAGAGAAAAGCACCATGCATTTACCACCCTGTTTGCAGATCTATTGTGGGAATCCTCCTTTTGTAAAGTCTGCAGAGCAGGAAAGCTGTCCTGGAGCACCAGGCGATGGAAAGGACCATCTTTCTACTCCAGCCTCATGACCACCACGTTGCATGGAAAACACAGCATGGGGCCAAGGCTAAAGCAAGTGGAGTTAGTGTTATGCACGACCACTTCCAGTTCACTTTCTCAAAAGCCTGCCTTTATTTTCGACCTTATGTACAGTGCAACAGCAGAAGAAAAGAATTTACTCAAGCTGGTTCAGCCTCAGAACAGTCTGGTACTGAACACACAGGAATCTATCCAGACTTTATATATAAAGATATTTACCAGTGCCACCAGAGCTGGCTTACAACCAGTTTTTCCACTGGATCTGTAGAGCAGGAGGGGATAATTCCAGGCACAAATCCTCAGTTCAAGAACCCTTTTTAGAGTATCAAAGCAAAATTTTTCATTGTGCCTCGCATTACAACTCAATGAATGAAAAACAAATGTCAGAAAAACACACAGATTTACTAGCATTTATATGGACAGGTAGAGTTAACTAAGGAAACATCTTACCACAAAAGGATCCCATCCATATTGACATATAATCTAGTCAGTAATGACTTTTGGAGGTGACAGTAAATACATATTCACTTCAAAGCTTTTTTATTCTTAAACTGCAACTTCTTTTGATCCTTAAAACAGATATGGCACAAAAAGGCAAAATATTCACCCTACAAAAGAATGTTCATTCCCCCGTAGCTCACAATATTCTCAACCTAATCTCTTCCCGAAAGACAGAAACCTTTATCTTGGTACCAACATTACGTTTTTCTATAGTGTATGTCTCGTGACTAGGAAGACCAAATGACCAAGTCAGTGAGAATACAGACAAGAATGAGAACAAGGGAATTTATCAAATATTGCTCTTACAAAGAAGAGGATTCATGCAGCAATTTAAGATGCTCTTCTGAGCTCTGAGGTAGCAAGCTGATTTCATCATTAAAGAATGCATCTGCTAGAGACACCAGAAGGGGAGCAATGGTGGCCACGTCACTCTCCCTGGCACAGCCAGGCTACGAAGAGCCCGGTCCCCGCCATACCCTGACCCTTGTCAGCCTTACACTCCCTGGGACGGGAATGCCACTCCCAGCTACCTGTACTCCTAGAGAGGCACAACCTTTTGTAAAAAAGCCTCAAACTTTGTTTTTAATTCAAATTATTTATGGTGATCTGGCTGTATAATTAAAAACACCTTGAAGTTATTTTCATTAAACGATCCTAAATCACAGTGCCTCATTTTGATAAACAGTGCATCACATGCTACAGATCAGATTAATTTTAGCATTTTGTACACCATTTCATATAAAGTTGATTTCCCCCTTTAAAATAAACAACTATGAATAATTACAAAGAGCTGTTAAAAAGCAACTTTCTCTTTTAACCCTACTAAATGACTACTGCTGTTTTGAGACAGGATGTCTAAATTTGAAAGACAGTTTCACTATCAGAAAAGAACAGTATTTTTAATTGATTTAGTGTTTGTATTAAGCTTCTACTTCAGCATGACAAAGGCCTGAGTATTCTTTATTCGCACAGTGGATTATTTCAAAAAGTGGTCCATGTACAGCCCATGCAGTCAAGAATGTAAACACGTAGCTATTGCTGATGACAGCATTTAGGTCTTAAGAGAATTCATTTACTCTCTGAAGTGCTGCTAGACAATTCTGTGTAATGAGCAGTGAAAATACTGAATACAGTATTTATGATTTACAGAGTATAAATCATATTCTGATATGCCAGACATGCATTTATAACATGCCTAATGTACATTAACTAATCATGAAGTGCGCAACACAGGCAACTGCAGAAATTGCTTACAGAACATGCTCTTGCATGTGTGAATAAAATGTGGTTGCATTTCTTTACATCTCATTTGCTATACACAAATTTCACCCAGCCAGAAAATTGCGATTTTCATTTCCTCCTCTCAATATATGAATGTTTCACTAAAGAAAGATCTGAAACTTTCACTGCATCTTTCAAGTAAAAACGGTTCCAAATACATTGTAAGCAGGATTTTCAATAGTCCAAAAGACAAACTAAATCTAAAAATAGGTCACGCTTATTAACGTTACTTCCAGATCTCTTAAACAAAATATACAAAGGCCTACGCTACAGAAAGCCTCCTAATGCTTATTACAATCCTAAATACCTTCCATTTTCTACAAGGTCCTAAAGTCCTTCTACCCATCAGCTGCCTCTCTATTTTCTGTGAATTGAAGTAACATTTAATATAGATTATGTTTTCTCTTTTTTATTTGAATTTAGAGTTAGATTGCATACCACTTCTAAAACAAAATCCAACATTTAAAAGAACTTCAATATAACAGATAGGCTGTCTTCTAAGTCCTGTTTCCGAACATCACAGAATTACGTCATTCTACAGGGCCATCCTCTATTGTTTTCAAACATAGCTTTCGCATTCTAGGAAATTATGTAAGGTGGAAGAAATACAAATAATCAATTTTAAACTTAAATACATAATTTTCAGAGGAAGACTCCATCCTTAATCAATACTATTAAAAGTATACACACCAGCAGAGCTCCAAACAGCATCTATGAAAAAAATTAAAGCCCATGTTATACATTGTGTCATACCGTAGAAAAATGGATAGCCCTAAGTATTGTACTATTGTATACTGAAACATCAGTATCCATTCAAAATGAATCAAAATAAATCAAACAAAGAAATAAGCCAAAACTTCAGAGATCAGAAGCTACAAGTTTCAATCTTTATTACAGCAACTCAAATTCTTACAGCTAATCTCATGGAACTACTTGAGTAAACAAATATCTGCACGACATATGTACGAAAGAGAAAAGAGCAAGGAAAACCTAGGCTGAGAATAAGATCCTATGCCTAACTTTGCCACTCAGTGGTCTTGGATACTTGAAGTAACACCAAAAACATCAGCTTTGCCATCTGATGAGCAAGGCAGATAAAAATTATTCTAAGGGCTCCTAAAAAAACCAAATTTATATATATATATATATATATCTCTAAAATTCAATTTAAAAAAAGCCTAAAATTCAAATTCAGTATTAATCACTTCTGGAAGCATCTAAATTACTAAAAAAGACAAGGACAAAAATCAGATAAGCTGCAAATATTCAAGCTTATAAAAATGTTCAACAACATAGCATGCCTCTTGTGATGTTCCCTACCGACATTTTTTAGGAAACACAGCACTTCCCAAAACACTGATGGACAAAAAAGATAACAAAACTACACTGGAAATGAAGGAGAAAAGCTGCTTTTTGCCTGTAGAAGTGTAAACGTTATTAATGGAATTCCCGGTATCTTTCATACACTTAAAACTTCAAGGCATCTAAAAAAAAACCCCAAAAAACAAACGTAGTAAAAAGGTAGTACAAGGCATTTCATAGCATGATTCTGAGACCAGCACTCCACTCACGGGTACAGAGGAGCAGCAAACTGTGTTCCATAGAAAGACTGGTCAATAAAAAATTGTGTCGGAACTATGGATAAGATTAAACTACTATCACTACAAGACAACACATAAGGACACCCAAAACATTTCTTAGCTTCAATACAATCTCCTCTGTCATGAAACTTTTGATGCTGCAGAGTGTGTGTTTGAGAGCAATGAACAGCACCATCCAGTAATCACCTCTAGCATTTTCTACATTATTTAATGTACAGCATTTCATGACTGGAATTAAAAAAAAAAAAGGATACCTGGATACATCCCTATGGCCCACTACAGTTCAAAACGTTTAATTATCCTTAGAACACATAATCCGCATGTATATTGAATAATATTGTACACAGCATCTCTCAAAACCTGCAGTATAGGGATCTAAGAGCAGATTTACATACACAGTGTTTCACTACATAAACACAGATGTCTGACTTTATAGATCAAAATATTGTTGACAGCACAGACAGCAAAGCCCTAAGACAACCCCCAGGCCTTCCTCTGGCTTAAAAACGAAAGAAAAACAAAAAACCCATCAGATTCCCAATATTTCACAAGAACAGACTCCAGTAATACCCGATTCCGGATGTAGTGTGGCAGAATACCATGCCCTACCTGTAAAGCTCTCCTTTGGTCCTAGCTACATGCTCCTTCCCTCACTTCTGGCACCCAAATTTGCCCCTTTGGCTAACAACAAAACCACTGCTAACTCTATGTTTGGTTCAAAAACACAGCAAAGCTACTCATCCAAGGAGAACAAACACACATTACTATTAAAAACAAAAGTTCGCCTCTATGCTGTAAGGCAGGGTGCAGGTCTTCTGTATTTCAGGCTGCTTAATCAAAAAGCTTCCTAGCCATTATCACAAGGAGCCATGACAACTCAATCTAACTGTAATAATATTACTACCAAGGAGAAAAAGCAAGGCTCGTGCACACTGTGGAAGGAGCTTTGTCAAGAGTTAACCAAGATGAAAGGACCACTGTAAACATATGCGACAGAGATAAATATGTTTAAACTAGAAGATAACACAAATAACGTGGCAACTACCACAAATAACTTTGAAAGGATATTAACCCACATAATTTTCTTTATCCCTTTTAAACCTCTGAATACAAGGGAAAAAAATTCTATTACGTCGCTAGAATCCACTAGCAGTTAAATATATTACCTGTGGGGTGTGGCTCTTCTCATAAAAGTGACTATACGGAAAAGGAATTTTCTCTGTCAACAATTTTGCTTCCTGTGCTTTATCAGAGGTTTGAGGTTTTTTTCCTCCTCGAGTGACAAAGAGCTTTTTTTCCTTTTTGATAGTCTACTCCTGGAAGCTCTGTATACCCAATAAAGTTAAGAGAGAATATTCGCTGTAGGAAATAGTCAACAGGACTGCTTCCCAAGTCTGTGTCTCAGGCCTGTCTGGAAGCAGTGAGGTTACATATGCGCTCTGCCTGACGTACGGACAGACAAGGCACCAGTGCAATTAACTATCTAGACTGAGACGTATGGCATTAATGTAGGTTAAATAGTCCAGGACAGATTCATTTACACTGGTATAAAAGGACTGAGAGGATGATACTACCAAGTCATAGAAAAGGGAAAGCTACCCTACTGTGTTAGCATAAAGCTGGCTCATCAGTTTTTTACAGATACACCATCTTCGCTTCTCCTCCAGTTGTTTCTTAGAAATGTTTACCAGAATCTATACCAGTAGGTTTTCAGACACTGTCAGAGTACTACTTCTGTTCACACATCTCTGCAGCTGACACCGTTAAGGCTGATTTTCAAAACACCCTCAGCACTCGCACCCTGAATATTAGTATCTTAAACAAGTCTCAAGTTAAGCAATGAAAAATCGACATAATCCATCCCTGCACACTACTTTAGTGATGCACTACTTTCCATAAAAACGGCCAGTGTCACTACACAAAACCTGTTGCAGTTATATCCTAAACTAACATCTTCAACAGGTTATCTAAACTAGCATAAAACTTGGCAAATAATGTCAACCAACCCAAGCAAGTAATTCTCCATACACAAGTAAAACACGGACTTTTTATCCTATCTTCTAAGCAAAACCAAAAAACAAACTCTGATACAATTTCAGTTACCAAGAGCAGATATGAAAATCCAATCACGTAAAGATGTAAATTTACAACAAACTTCATGCCGTGTAATGTAAAAAAGTCAATAATAAACATCAACTGTAGGTGTAGCATATGCTCAAACCTTCACTAGGCTTATTTTATCATGGAGCATATATATTCTAAGAACCAGGTTCTCATAACACAAAAACACAGGTAATTTTTATTTGTCCTTGCTTCTGAAACTGCCACGAGACACAAAATAAAAACATCATTCAACAACCTATTTCAATATTAAAATAAACTATCACTACTACTCACATGACTGAAATTTTAATTCATGCTAAACAGCTGCAAGTGGAAGGGAGGAATAAAGAAAACTCTGCACATTTTCTTGCTTACATAATACAGACCCAATCACATAAACTGCGGGGTGGGGGGGGTTCCCACTGTTCATCTTTAGGGACCTAAGGCACTTAGGAGAAAGTTTCATACCGGTTCTGGGGTCAAGTAACAGTTTCTCACAACCGGTAAGAAAATGCTTGGCTCCCTCCCTCAGCCACCCTCTCTTCCTTCTTCACTGTCAACCATGCAATTCCTGCCCTTTCCCTTCCCCCCAGTACTTTCCAGATAGCAGTGGAAACCGATTCAGTTTACTGATGCAGCAAAAATTATTCTGAAGCAAGCTCTTAATTCAGCTCAAACTGTAATGTTGTAATACAAAAACAATGACTGTGATGGGCTCCCTGCAAGGTAAGTGTGGAAAGAGAGGCAGCTCTGTATTAATGTCCTTGGATTATTCTCTGAACCTGTTTCTCTCTACTGATTAGAGATGAGCATCTTAAAAAAAAAAAAAGCAAAACCCAAATCAGTCAACCTGGCACAATTCGTATTTCAGACACAAATAACTTATTTGTTGAAAAAAAATCCAGGTTTTACCTACCCACTCCTAGAAAAAGATGATTAAAAAGAATGTAGGTATTTTGTTAAGATGCCGCTACAAGTGCAAATCCTCACTAGCAATCCAGTCATCCCCAAAATAATTTTTAACAATGACAAACAACTTAGGACTTAAATCCTTCAACTAATGCCTACTTCTTCCACTACCAGAAATATTCAAAAATACCAGGAAACCACAACTCCTATTATGTAAGACCACCAAAAGAAAAAAAAAAGTCCATTTTAAAGGAAGCAGGTTCAGAACACTGTTAACAACACTCAACACTTTGGATTTTATACACAAAATATAACCAAACACATTTTAAAATGCAGTAACCAAGCTTACTACCAAAGTGTATCAACTCCATACCTTCAGAACACATAATCTACTTGGTATTGTTCCTGAAATAGTGAAGTTGTATAACTCCAGAAGAAAAGCATACACCTACTGAGCAAACTAATTACTATACACCACCATGTTGTTTCTCCTGTGCTGTCCAGAAAGAGAAGGAGTGTGCTTAATAACAAGAGGCCTTCTTCTGTGTAAGCATATTTTAAAGGTATTTTTTTGGCTTATGGATCAAGCATTTTGCTTTTGAGAATTATATTGAGATGAATCAGAAACAAGGTACAATAAAACATTTAGGTTAACTGCATTCCCTGACAAACAACCTAGAATTATAAGCAGAAGGTTTAAAAATACTGTGACTTGTGCAAATGGGAATACTGTAAGCTGTTTATCTTGTTTAATCCTGAAGGTAAGTAGCATAAGCTTCAAAATATTTTGCTGCTTTGCCATAGCTTACTGAAACATATTGAGAAAGGTAATGAAATATTAGGTAGAATCTTAAACTTCTGGAATTACCTCTGAAATTCCTTTATCTGAGCATTGTACATGACATCATTCTCTAGAACACTGGGTGTAAATTTCAGCGATTTACATCCAAACTGTAGCTTCAATAAAGCCAAAGATCTCATCTTGTCTCTCCTGAGGTGACCACCTCTTCAGAAAAAACAAGGACCCTGCACAACTCCCCTACTGGACCCCTTTAACATATGACCACTACAGTTATTAACTGATTTTTTTTTAATTGTTGTCTACTAAAAAAAAAAATAAACTCCCACCATAGCTCAATTTCAGCTTATTTAGTTCAGTTTTAAAATATTATTTTCAAGGAAAAAAATATTTTCAGCTTCCTTAGATTTCTTTCCTCCAACACTAACAATTTCCACCCCAAAAATACTATTTTCGTAACTCCCACCTCAAAGATGTACTCATATTTAAAATTAAGAATATATTTAATAAGATTTATCAGTAATTATTTCCCCACTGTCCCTTCTTGTTCAGTACCAAAATAAGTTTCCGAGCTGCTGTTTTGCACATCATTATTAAAAGACTTCAATTCAGCACATATGTCTGTTATATTTAGCAGCTGAGGACCTCCTTTCCTCTCTGTACGACAGGAAGTTTCCCCTCCCATCTGCTCAGGATATTTTAAAAAAATAAATAAATACAAACTGTTGTTTTTCCACTGATTCTGTAGAAAGTGACTATTATTTACGTGTAAAAACAAAAGTGAAGTTGAACCCAAATACCTGTTTTAACCCTCATCAGTTCCTTGACATAGTCCAACGGTCACAAAAGCTGGTACAAAGGCAGGAGCATGGGGATGAGAGCAGCAGCCAGCAAAGGGGAAAGCAACCACAGCTTTAAGCAACAGTCCCAAAGTTACGTCAGTTTAAACTGTTTGTGGAGCAACAAAGTTATTCACAGGCAGCACGAGCCCAAGCTTAGTCTCCCACAGGAAGATTAAAGTTTTATATTTAGTTTTAGAGCAAGCATAAATAAGGCAAATTATGAAATAGTTTCACATTTTACAAGCAGACACTTAAACAATTTAGCAAGACATTTATGACAGAGCTTTAAGACTGAATAGTACTTAAGAAGGAAACAAGCCTCTTGCACATGTAAATACTCTACTGCTGCTTATGACAACCAGATCTTGACGAAGAGAGAAAGAGGAGAAGAAGCTGCTCTGGCAATAAACTAAGGTCAGACTAAAAAAATGGCTTTTCATTTCCCCCAGTTAAACATACATATGACCACAACTTTCTTTGGCCTACACAGAATGTTTATGAATTCTACATTTAGAAATTCAACTTTGCTTCAAGATACACAGAAAACTGGTGGAAATATAATAAAATGTAATCTATTACTTCATAACTGATTCATCTCCTATTGTATAATATTAATTATGTTATTAATATCTTTTAAAACTGAATGCAGATCAAAACATAATCTGTTCTGTATCATATGTGAAAACCTATTCTAAAGCTTTACATAATAAATTCCCAAACGAAGCTAATATTAATAGCTGCTTATAATTTCATTGAGTTACAAAATTTCACTTATGTATTTAATAAGTTAATATACTGCATTCAGTCTTTTAAAGCCTGATATAAAACACCACATCAAGTAAACAATCCAGAAACTGCCATTTTTCCAAGCATCCACCCTGCGCTAATGACCCATTTTGCAGTCTCTATTGTCTTCCCAATTTTCTGTGAGCTACAAAAACAACCAGCAATTTTCACTGGCTTTCACTTCATTAGTGGCAATGCCCAAGAGCAGGCACTGAGCAGGTTTCCCACTGCTCCTTCACGATCGTGCTTCGACGATGAGGAGCCCTCACCACATGCAGTTACGTAATGGCAACTATTTATAGTTAATGACTTGATTCGCATTACCCGCCAGGTTTTAAATCATTTCATATGCAGACACTTGATCTCATCATTTTAGTTCCTTAAATAAAATGTCACATAACAAACGAGTAAAAGGTTTCAGAGAAGCCTGTCTGCAACATCAACGTTGTTATACCATACAGTTTTCCATCTTATCAAGAGAACAAGAAGTTAATTTCACAAGATCAGTCTTCTATAAATATATGCTGAACAACAGTTATTCCCTCTAAACTCATGTTCAAGCAATATCCATTACTATGCATAACTTCTAAAACCACTGAAAGAAGCCTTAAGTTGTGCTAAAATTACGCAACTTCCCAATGTTCTGAGATACACTGAAAAACGTGATCAGCACTAACGCTCCAGAAAGCGCCCTATCAACTTCTACAATTCTTGCCACACAACTTCAGAGGCTGCTGCTTAACACCCTCAGGTTCTCCTAGCAAGCGTTTCAGAGCATCACATATGACTATCACCTGGTTTTACTTCCGTATATAGCAGTATTTAATGACCATCAACCTCTTCTGAAAATCATTAAATCCTAACATTTGCTTTAGCATTTGTAACAGGCTAATGGCTTTGTACAAATTTGTTTTCCTCCTAAAACAGACTCTGCCTTATTGTCATAGTCTGTGACAGCATGGGTTTTCCTCATCACTGTCTTTGGCTTCCCTTATCAATCATATTCACTTAATTCAACTTCTTCACATTTCTGTAAACTGGCTTCTTTAGTCCTACAGGCCACTGTAACTTTTTAACTCAGTTTTCTCCCAATTACAGGACAATGGGTTTGCTGATAAATAATGTTCTTTGATAATTCTTGGTAATCCCTGTTTCCCAAAGATCTTTACCTCAGTGAACACTAAACAGCACCCATTACTGTAAACCTCATTAGATGCTACCTTTAACGATTGCTGTATAAAATATCTTGCACGTACCTGAACAAAATGCAAACAAATCATGATACTTCCATATGAGTAAGGTAAGAGTATGAAGTCGGAAATACTTGGAAAGAGACATTTCTAAAAGAAGACTCTGCAGGTTATGGCAGTTCACTATGATACAAGCGTATCAGTACAGCTACATGCCTGCAAAACGCCCTAGTCCACTGAGCACAGAAAGTCGTGATCCTGCCAACTTAAACACAAACCGAAAGCATGCAAGCATCCTTAGTGAAGCTGACCAAGTGCAGATGTTAAAAATCAGAGACTATCATGCAACTCTACCAAGCCTTGAAAACAGAAGCAGTCAGAGAAAGGAGTACAATTATGAGGTAGAATTATAATTAAATGAAATATGATTAGAGGGCACAGAGTAACATTCACTTACGCAAGATATCTAGCGAGTCCAACCTAAAATATAAAGACAGGCATGAACTGTAGCTAGGAGTGCAAATGAAAGACATACAGTTTCTTTGTTCTGGTATAATAACACAGTCTCGTTCATCATTATATACGCACAACTCATTGTTCCTGAGCAGAGAAATTAAAAAATAAGGAAAAAAAAGCCATCATCAAAACCTAGGATAAAACTGTTCTCCAGCTTACCGTATTTTCCAGGTATTACAGAAGTAAGCAAGCAGAAAACTGTCCTGAAATTCACAGAAGCCTTTGAGCATTTATTTTAAAATGTTACATAGTTGCTATTTTCCTTTTCCTTAAAATCACTATGTCTAATTCTGCCCTACCACATGAAAAATGAAAATGTGATTTGACAGTTATTCCTGCTGCTGCATTTTTAACGATGCTACTCACACATTTCTTTTTTCTCTCCTTACAACCTTTGTGCTTGTACACAGCACCCTGTGATAATCTGATGCTCCCTACTGAAAGAAATTTCTAATCCTTTAAAAACAGGTGCTAGACCACAAAAGCCAAAATATGCCAGGAAAACACAGAGTTATGATGATTTCCAGTATCAGTGAGTCTATGGTATTTTATAATACTGTCAGAAATAGAGTATAACGATCTCCAAGAGGTGGCAAAAGCCTGATTATCTGAGGACTGATGTATCAAAAGCTGGTCTGATGTAAATTACCTGATCTATGCATTAATGTTATTGATTTCCATATAACTGGATCACAGAACTGGAGAACTCCTCCTCCCCCGCCCCTCCCCCCCCCTTGTGCTCCAAGTCAGCAAACTAGCTCAAATTCAAGTTTTGTTTATTCCTTGTGACTATCGACATCCGTGGCTCAATGCTTGAGGTTTAAGCTGCTGCTTGCAGATGTGAACCCCAGAGTTGACATCACCACTAAAAGCAGTTCAGGAAACCAACAACTCTGGAAGAACTGCCATCCATCAGGTTAGTTAAGAATTCGCATGTATGGATTTGTGTTGGATACAGAATTGTACCTACTCATTTAGTCAAAAAAGCACTAACTTCAGAGAAAGCTGTCAAAAGTACCTCACAACTCTTCATAAAACACATAGGAAAAAAAAAGCATCCCACGCCATTAGCTGGCATTTCTGGGAATCCAGTATTTCTAGACAAAGCAGTATCTGTTCTTCCCCGCTTAATGGGGAAAAACGTTACTAGGCCACAAAACGTATACACAGCAGAGCAGAAAACATTTGCTAAGTTTATTTAAAAAACCCCTGATCTTAAGACTTCATACTGTCTAGTGATCAAAATATTTAAATATAAAATGCTTTTATCTCTAACATCCAGGTAATATATGATCTACATCAGCACATGAACAGGCACAAAAAAACCCTGCAGTTCTTACACTGAGAAGGAAAAAGTCATTGACACAAGTACGTGCATTGCAAAAAAGACAATGATCACTAGCGGTACACTGGCTTAGTTTGTTCTTTAGATGTGAAGCATAACCGTCAAGCAAACATTTGGCATTTTAAAAGCATTTTACAAGGTAAAGTTGTGGAGCAGTGTTTTATACCAAATTCTGAGGTGCCACTGATTACAGTGGTGTCCAGCTGCCTCAGCAGACACATATTCAGAGCTTGCTGTAAAAATAAAAAAGCATTAAAAAGCATGCAGCTAAGAACCTAAAATACTCATAACATTAGAACTATAAGCAACATCTAGTGAGTTTACGGTAGAAAAGCTTTATTATTATTGAGTTTGATTTTTAGCCTTCATGTTGTCCATTTTCACATCGCACCAAGTTACGCATTCATTAAGGACACAACTAGTATATATGCCTTTTTAAAAACCAGCTGATTAGATTTCTTGTCCAACACATAAAAGCTGAAAAGTACATGAAATATCAAGGGCTTCTATTAAATGTGAAAAGAAGGTAAAGAGCAGATTCCCGGAAAGGTTTTAATGCAGACTGTTTGTTAAATCAGTCCCCAACAAAGCCTTTCCTGATCGCACTTTTTAGGTTGGTCTACTCGAATATACTGTATTGAACAAAACTTATTAAGAGTAGTGAAACCTTCTTTTTGTTTCTTCTAGCAGCAGGTAGTCATTTAAGAAAATAGAAGAGTTTACATGTTAGTAAGCCATTCAAAAAATTCTGCATAGTTTTCCTGTAAGAGCTTCACATCGTAACAATAACACAGGCACACAGGACATCTTCATTTCCATGTCAGAAGCTGTATCATATTTTCACTCTGTAGTGGTAGGCAGAAATTGAAGCCAGAGCCATTCAGGGGGAAAACACAGCCCTGTTCTGGTTTTCAGCTATTCTCAATCTAATTATATTTGCAATTCTAAATCAAGTATTTTACTACATGTTAGTGGCATTTTACATATTAAAATGATCAATTAATGCACTGCATCCTTAGCCAAGCTTAAAATAAATGAGTCTCCACTTTCAAACTGTAATTTGCTTCAGACAACACAGGCTCCAATTTGCAAACTCTTCGGAATGGATGTAGGCAGACCCCACCTACTGATTTGTGTAGAGCTCCATCCCAGGTAAACACCGGCTGCACCACACAGTATGCAAACACAAGGTATGAACTTCACTGCGTTATCCTTACTAAAGATTTTTGTAAGCCAGGCTTATTATTGTCAAAGCAGTATTTAAATAACGCCATCAGAAAAGACACTTTCATCTTTCAAAATTAAGTGGCCCTTTTAATGCCAAGTTAACATTATAATGGTTTCTCTATGTTGGAGAAGTAAATTCAGTTTGTTCTTTCAAGTATACATAATTTTTAAGGAAATTTTTCAGTGTGCATTTCAAACATACGATTTCATGTTTTCATATCTGTTACTTTGTGTTAATTATTCAAAACAAGTCTTTCTCACATCACTTATTAAAGTGCAGATATAAATAACAAGACCTGTGTATGAGGATACAGAATTCCTAGAACAAAGTAATATGGCAATTTATTTAACATCTTCAGCACATAAAATACCAGACTGCCTACTTCACTTTTACCCAGTTCTAATACGAAAACAAACCTGAATTTGGTACTAAGTCTAATTCCATAAATGTTTTCTTCTGCCCCACATCTTCTGAGTATTTAACCTTTGGTCACCTGCTTCCTGCTCAATTAATACAATTAAAAGGGGGGGGGAATGTCAAGCCAGGCTTCCTCTCCTCATAGCTATGCCATGATAGCTGCAAGAAAAATTCCTATTGATCTTCTGTTAAATTACAAAAAGAGAAAAACACATATATACACCGAAATTAAAAAAACACAAGGAAACAGATGGTTTCTGAATTATTTAGTTTGGATTATGATACACCTCAACCCTGTTTCCCTCAGAACACCCGTAACACTGCTACCCGCCGTTAGCCAGGTGCCAAAGACAGCGAGGAGTTGAACACCACTCCAGCCAGACACCGAAATTGTTGCAGAAGACGGAGACAAAGGGGATCAAGGTCAGCACCCTAACGCAGCAGCTACTCCGCTCCTCTCAACACGGTCCTGGAACCGGCGGGCGCAGTAAATTTCCATGAAACATCAAACACACCTAACGGCACCCAATTTCCCCCGTCCTTGCGAGAGAAGAACCATCTTGCCCTCACCGGCCCTAAGCCATTACACATCCGAGAGAGGAAGGGGAGGGAGGAGTTCGCAGAAGTTCAGGGTCAGCAAACGCTCCCGTGTGCTGTCACCTACGAACTCCAGGCTCCGGGCACAAAAACCCCTACGCCAGGCGCAGCAAGCCCAGATATTCTGGGTGTGCGGGGGGGGGGGAGACCTGCAATAGGAGCGAATGTGTCATAGGCGCGGAGGCTGCGAGGAGAAGGGCTGTCAGGCGACAGCAGCCTCGGCTGCAGCGGCGGGGGCGGCGGGGAGA
>Ga0181612_101300_pt1 | contig 26879 bp, 26 predicted proteins | sample HoacroProtozoa21_FD_119630 | JGI IMG/M metagenome (GOLD analysis project Ga0181612, IMG submission 119630) | Hoatzin crop microbial communities from Cojedes, Venezuel. Combined Assembly of Gp0051906, Gp0051904, Gp0051908
AGACTCTCGTAGTCGATATCGACGCCAACGACTGCGTTTGCGCCCAGTTTCTCAGCGCGTTCTTGCAGTTCTTGCAGGCATTCGTCGGTTGCTTTGCGCAACGTTTTTTCGTAACTCGCCACGCGACCGCCGACAACGTCGCGAATGCTTGCGAAGAAGTCTTTTGCGATGTTTGCGCCGACGATGGTTTCGCTCGTTACAAGACCTTTATAGGCGGTTATTGTTTTGCCTTCGATGGTTGGAGTGGTTGTTATCAACATGTGTTTTATGTGTTTTAGGGTTATACCTTATTATATATATAATAGTAAAAAAAAGAGTGGGCTTCGGAACCCACTCTTTTATGATTTTTGTTTTATGCTACGCCAGCCGCATTGGCTATCCATTGGTAGCAAATGCTTGCTACACCAAAGAGCAGAATGCCCACTGTGCAAAGCGCGAGCGCGTACTTGACGCTGTTTTCGCTTTGGAATGTAGGCAGCGGATGCTGACTCTTTTTGATATACATTGCTTTGACGATGAGCAGATAGTAGTAAAGCGATACTACTGTGTTGATCAGTGCGATGAACACAACGACATACGCCCACAAGTCGCCAGTCTGTGCTGCTGCCATAAAGACAAAGAATTTGCTGAACATACCCGCGAACGGTGGTATGCCAGCCAACGAGAACAGTGCAAGCGTCATGAGGAACGAAAGACGTGGATTAGTCTGGTAGAAGCCATTGTAATCGTCGATATCCGTCTTTCCGTCGCAGTGTTGCTCTACAACGCTAATCACAGCGAACACAGCGAGGTTGGCAGCGACGTAGATGAGAACGTAATACATGAGCGCTGTCAATCCAAGAGCGTTATCGCCAACCACAGCGAGCATGATATAGCCTGCTTGTGAGATAGACGAGAAAGCCATGAAGCGTTTGAGTTCTTTCTGACGTATAGCGAAGAGGTTCGCAACGCAGATAGATAGCACGATAACGATGTAGAGAATGATGTGCCAATGCTGTGTCATAGCAGCGAAAACCTTGCTTAGAATAACGCAGAGCGTGAAGGCAGCAGCGCCTTTCGATACAACGCTAAGATAAGCCGTGACAGTTGTTGGCGCACCTTGATAAGTATCGGCAGTCCAGAAGTGGAATGGCACGAGCGAAATCTTGAATCCGAGTCCGCTAAAGAAGAAAACCAATCCGAGAATGGTCAATGGAGAAGCGGTAAGCTTGTCAGCTACGTCGTCGAAGTAAAGCGTTCCAACGGCAGCGTAAAGCAATGAGATGCCATAGATCATGATTCCGCTTGAGAAAGCAGCAGTCAAGATATATTTTGCACCAGCTTCAGCACTGAGTTTCTTCTTTTTATCCATAGCAACGATGCATGCCATTGGGATAGATGCCATCTCGAGACCGAGATAGAATAGCAAGAAATGTCCAGCCGACATCATCATGTACATACCGAGCAGCGTTGAGATGGCAATCATATAGAATTCGCCTTCCATGTGCTTGGTATCTTCGCGTGAAAGCCAAGGACGTGCCATTAGTACAACAATCAGCGTTGCTGCTGTCAGTATAACCTTCATCACATTCGTTGCTGCAGTTGCCAGATACATGCCTCCAAAAGCTTGGGAAGGCAAAGCAAGAACGCAGGGCACTAACTGGAGCGCGAGAAGAACGGCACATAGCGGATTAAACCAACGACGTGTTTCGCTCTTTGCACTGCAGAAATCGGCAAAGAATACAACTACGAGGATAACGATGAGCGTTGCCTCGGGTATCATATTGAGAAATTGTGTATAGTTCATAATTCTTGCCTTTCTTTTTTACATTGTTATAACGTTAAGGATAGGACCTACCGCATCTGCAATAACGTTCGACGCCCACAATGGGAAGATTCCGAGACCTGCGATGCAGAAAATCAGACAGCAAACAGCTACGCGCTCGTCCCAAGTTGCGTCGGTGAGCTCTTCATAGTGTGGATCTGCCACTTTCTGGTAAAGGATTTTTCCGACAACGCGCAAGATATAGACTGCTGTCACAACGATTGACGAGCATGCTATGATGGTTGCGGTGCGATGGAACACATCGTTGTTCATGAAAGAACCAACAAAGATGGTCATTTCTGCAACAAATCCAGAGAAGCCAGGCAGTCCTAAGTTAGCCAAACCAGCGATTACGTAACCTACTGCAAGGAATGGCATAATTTTCATCAGTCCACCAAGTTTGCGAACGTCGCGTGTGTGCGTGCGACCATATATCATTCCAATCAGCGCAAAGAAGAGTGCGGTCATCAAACCATGTGAAAGCATTTGGAGAATCGCACCAGTGCAAGCTGTTTTTGTCATCATCAGCAGCGCAAAGAGCACGAGTCCGCAGTGGCTAACAGATGAATAAGCGTTGATATACTTTAAGTCGGTCTGCACACATGCAGAGAGCGCTCCGTAAACCACTGAGATAGTGGTGAGGATGAGGAAGATCCAAGCGAGTTCTTGTGCTGCCTGAGGCAGAAGATACATGGCTATGCGGAAACAACCGTAGCCTCCGAGTTTCATCAGCACGCCCGCGTGCAGCATTGATACAGCTGTTGGCGCTGAAGCGTGACCATCGGGTGACCAAGTGTGGAATGGGAAAAGCGCTCCAAGCACACCAAAACCAATAAACACGAAGGGGAAGAAAATCTTCTGTATGTTTGCTGGAATATTATTGGCTGCTGCGATTTCCTGAACGTTCATTGTGGTTGCGCCATTGAAGTAATAGATTCCCAGAATGCCGAGAATCAACAGCGCTGAACCTCCCATCAACATCAAAGTCAGCTTCATAGCTGCGTATTCTTTTGCTCCACTACCCCAAACGCCAATGAGAAGATACATTGGAATGAGGGCAACTTCGTAGAACATGAACATGGTGAACATATCGGTTGAGATAAAGAAACCGAACACACCAGTTGAGAGCAGCGTAAACCAAAGGAAATATTCTTTGGTCAGCGGTTTGAGTTGCCATGATGCAAAAGTACCCGTGAAAACGATGATTGCAGAGAGTAAGAGCATGACAACGGAAATGCCATCGACGCCCACTGCGTAGCAAATGTTCAGGGGTTTGAACCATGAAACGCTGTACGTGAGCAACATTGTGTCGGTATTTCCTGCTGCACGCTGCTGAATGAAATAAATTGTCAACCAAATAGCGAGGGCAAGCAAGCAACTGGAGCCTGCTACCATCACGCCGCGCACCTGATTAAGGTTCTTCGCAAGCCAAAGGCCGAGAAGCATCAGCGCGGGAATAATTACAAAAATTGTCAATATACTCATGGCCTTATTAAATGCAAAGTAAGATTAATGAAAGTGCGACTGTTCCAGTGAGGAACCATATAGCGTATTGACGTACGTCACCACTCTGCCATGGGCGAATGCTTTCGCCAGCTTCGTTAGTACCCCAAGCAAGGAAGTTGAACGTGCCGTCAACAACGTGACGATCGAACCATGCGATTGGGATTGATATGCAACGGAAAATGACTTTGTGTGTAACAAATTGCCAAACTTCATCGAGATAGAAGCGTTTGTATGCTGCACGATGCAGACGTGGGAATGTAGCAGCCAATTTGTCAGCAACTGGCGTCTTCTTCCCTGCATACATAAACAACGCAGCAGCAATTCCGATAAGTGCTAATACAACACTGATGGTTGCAACAGTAAGATTCAGATGTGTATCGAAGCTCAATCCATTTGCAGAAACAAAGTGTCCGAATGGAATAAAGCCACATACGCAAGTGATTGCAGCAAGGAAAATGAGTGGGAAGGTCATTGTCCAAGGTGCTTCGTGTGGTTTCTTTGCACCGTTGTCTTTGTTTTCTTCGTAGTAGCTCTTTCCCCAGAAGATAACGCAATAAAGGCGGAACATATAGAATGCCGTCATCATCGCGATAAGACTCATGATGATGCCCATTGCTGGATGGAAATTATAGCAAGCAACGAGAATTTCGTCTTTTGAGAAGAAACCAGAGAACGGAGGAATGCCTGCAATAGCCAAACATGCAATCAAGAAAGTGATATGTGTGATAGGCATATATTTGCGCAAGCCACCCATGTATGCTTTTTCATTAGAATGAACAGCGTGGATGATGCATCCTGCGCAAAGGAAGAGGCAAGCCTTAAACATAGCATGCGTAAACAAGTGGAACATTCCAGCCATATAGCCGAGTCCGTTTACATCTGCATATTCTACAGTCTTCTCAACAGTTCCGTCTGCACCTGGGAGACAAACGCCAAGCGCTACAAGCATAAAGCCAATCTGCGAGATAGTAGAGAAAGCCAGCACACGCTTGATGTCACTCTGGCAACAAGCAACGGCGGCTGCATAGAAAGCGGTGAAAGCTGCGATGTAAGCAATCCAGTGCAACTGTTCAGGAGCGTATTGCACGAAGAGCGGGAACAGACTCGCTACGAGGTAAACACCAGCCACGACCATTGTTGCAGCGTGGATAAGCGCTGAAACTGGCGTTGGACCTTCCATCGCATCTGGAAGCCAGATATGCAATGGGAACATCGCTGATTTACCAGCACCACCAATGAACATCAAGAACAAAGCCAGTGGCATGACCCAAGCAGCCTTCGCTGCGTTGCCAGCAAGTGCAGGGTCTGCAGACAAATCGTAATTGAATGTGCCCACATAGAAGCTATAGAACAAAATACCGATAAGGAAGAACATATCGGCGAAGCGAGTTACGATAAACGCCTTCTTAGATGCAGCTACAGCAGAGTGCAATGGGTAATAGAAACCAATGAGTAGGTATGAACTTACACCCACTAATTCCCAGAAAAGATACATTTGGAAAATGTTGGTTGCAACAACCAAACCTAACATCGACATCGTAAAGAGCGACAGGAAGGCATAGTAGCGTTGGAAACCCTTTTCACCATGCATGTAACCAAATGAATAAATGTGAACCATAAAGCTTACTGTAGAAATAACAATAAGCATCATCACGCTAATCGGCGTAAGGCGGAATCCTATGTTAAAAGGTTAGCAATTCGCTAAACTTCAACCACGTGAGATTGAACGCTGTTACCGTTGGATAGAGTCCGTATGCATCACGACCATTCACGAAGAAATATTCGTAAGCGGTGTAGATTGACAGCGCAAAGACAATACCCAGCACTGTAGTGCCAATCAATCCGGCAACCTTATGCGACATCTTCATTCCCGCAAGTCCCAAAACAAGGAACGACAGCGCAGGAAGTAGAAGTATCAAGAAAACATAACTATATTCCATAATCGATTACCATTTCATATTTTCGATACTGTTCACCTGATCGCTGTGCAGATTGCGGTAAACATTGATAATAATTGCGATAGCGATAGCTGTTTCGGCAGCGCTAACGCCAATAGAAAACAATGTAAAGAAGAAGCCTTCTAATTGTCCTGGATAGAGAATGCGATTGAATGCTGCGAAGTTGAGATCGGCAGCGTTCAAAACGAGTTCGATAGAGATAAGCATAGCAATCAGATTGCGTCGAGTAACGAATCCAAAGACGCCAATAAAGAAAAGGATTGCGCTAAGAGCGAATAACCATTCTACTGGTATCATTTCTTTTCCTCCTTTCTGGCAATCATAATGCCGCCAATAATACATGCCAACAAGAATACTGAGATGAATTCAAACGGTAGCACGTATTGATATTTCTCTGAACCAAGCAGCGCGTTGCCCACTTGTTCCATCGGAACTTCCTTGTCGGCAACTGTAGCAGCAAGATTCACCAAATTACTTTTAACAAATACAACCATAACCATCGCCAAACCGATGAGTACTACAAACAACGACGCGAGTACTCTACTGCCTTTCAATCGTTCTTGCAAACCTTGCAGCGTTTGCTTTGACACGAGTTGAATTGCGAAGATGTAGAGCGTCACGATGCCGCCTGCATAGATACTAATCTGGGCTGCGCCGAGGTAGGTGTAATCGAGCAGGAAATAGATTCCCGCAATGCCAAAGAGTACGAAGAGCAAGAAGGTTGCAGCTCTCATGATTCTCTTTGTAAATACGCACATAATGGCTGAGCAAATTATCACAGCAGCCAAAATGCAAAACATTACTGTATTAGCCATTTCTTACTTCTTCTTAGTATTAAACTTACCGATAGTCATGTCTGCACCGCCATCAAGTAGATTTGGCAGTGAGCCACCATCATATACTTCCTTATCGAGATGTAACACGAGTTTGTCGCGATCGAAAACGGCATTCTCAAAATCGTTAGTGAATTCTATGGCATCGAAGTTACAAGCATTCACACACAACTGGCAGAACATACAATCACCAAGATCGTATTGATAGTCAATCAGTTGGCGTTTCTTCTTTCCTGTTTCAGGATCTTCGCGCATTTCACTCGCAATCTTAATCGTTCCGTTCGGACAAGCCTTTTCACACATCGTACAAGCAACGCATTTATAGTTGCCTTCTTCGTCACGTTTGAAGACCAAACGACCGCGATGGCGTTTGGCCACGTGTAGAGTCGTCTTACGGTTTTCGGGATATTGTTCAGTGGATTTAGGCGTGAAATATTCTTTCAGCGTAGTCCACATTCCAATGCTCAGCGTTTTAATGCCATCCACGATGCCGCCGAAATAAGTTTGTTTCTTTTCCATATCTTTTTTCGTTTTTATCCGTGAATATTATACGCTACACAAATCGTCATCAAAATGATATTCAAAAGTGCAACGGGCATTAAATATTTCCATTCCAACTTCAAAATCTGATCAATGCGCAGACGTGGGAATGTCCAACGTATCCACATCATCAACCAAACAATGAGAAGCGCTTTGCCAAGGAACCAAACAATTCCAGGAATGTAATTCATAAGCTTATCGAATCCTTCAATTCCGATATTAATTGGTGCCCAACCGCCCAAGAATACGGTAGTTGCGATACCAGCGATAATAAACATATTGAGGAACTCAGCAAGATAGAAGTAACCAAAGCCCATACCTGAATACTCGGTATGATAACCAGCGGTCAATTCGCTTTCTGCTTCGGCGAGGTCGAACGGTCCACGATTGGCTTCTGCATTACCTGCAATCAGGAAGATAACAAATGCGATGATAGCAGGTATATGTCCTCTGATAATGAGCCAATTCCAAGGACCCGTTTGCTGTTCTACGATGCCCGAAATCTGCATTGTGCCCGTCAGGATAACGGCTGCGATGAGGCAAAGACAGAGTGACATCTCGTAAGAAATCATCTGAACAGCGCCACGCATAGCAGAAACAACACTGTACTTGTTGTTACTACCCCATCCTGCAAGGAAGATTCCGATAACACCAATACTTGAAATCGCAGTAAGCAAGAACAAACCTACATTAAAGTCAAGTACAACAGCGCCTTTATTCCAAGGCAAGAAAGAGAATGCACCAACCGAACCGATAATCACGAGGAATGGTGCGATAGCATACAAGAGTTTGTCGGCTTTGTCAACAAAGAAAATTTCTTTGATAAGCATTTTCAGCACGTCGGCGAACACTTGGAAGATTCCCCAAGGACCAACACGCATAGGACCTAAGCGACATTGGAAATAAGCACACACTTTGCGCTCCATGAAAATGAGCAAAATAGCAAGCAAAGCGTAGCCAACCAAAGTCAGGACACCGACAATGACGCATTCTATTAAGATGGTCCAGAAATCTCCTAAACCAAGTGTCTGGCGCAAGAGATTGTCAAACCAAGTCGTTATTATTGAAAAATCAAACATAGTTCTTATCGATCAATATCAGGTATTACAAAATCTAATGCTGCGCCAACGGCTATAAGGTCGGCAATCTTTTCTCCACGAAGCATTTCGTCCATTGCGGCAACATGATTTAGTCCCATCGGACGAAGTTTCAAGCGATAAGGCAATTTGTCGCCTTTACTGTCAAGATAAACACCTATCTCTCCACGAGCGCCTTCGCATGAGAAATACCACTGTCCTTCAGGAACGCGAATGACGGGCTTCTGTTTGATGTAGAATTCTCCTGCTGGGATGTTATCAATGAGTTGCTCCATGATGCGAATGCTTTGTTTCATCTCATCGATACGATTCAGATAGCGAGCGTAGGTGTCGTTAGTATCGCGGGTAATCTCGTCCCACTCTACTTTGTCATACATGTCATAAGGATGGTTCTTGCGTACATCGCTGTGCCAACCCGATGCTCTACCGCTGGCTCCCGTTACGCCATAACTGATAGCGTCGTCTTTGCTCAGCAGTCCTACGCCAACAAAACGGTTGCGCGTGATGATATTGTCACCAAACACGTCCATATATTCTTGGAACATAGGTTTCATGTAGTTGCATAGGTCTTTCACGTTCTTAACGAAGTTAGGATCGATGTCGTCTTGCAGTCCACCAATTCTGTAATAGTTCTGGATAAGACGACCGCCTGTGGTTTCTTCAAGAACATTCAGCACATGCTCACGGTCACGCATAGCATAGAGGAACGCAGTCAACGCTCCAAGATCCTGTGCGCAGCAACCAATATATAATAAATGTGAGTCCAGACGCTGAAGCTCGTCCATAATGGTGCGGATGTACTTAATACGATCGGAAAGTTCGATTTCCATCGCTTCTTCTATCACACCTACCAGCGCATGACGGTTCATCATTGCGCTCAGATAGTCCATACGATCGGTCAATGCGAGCGTTTGCGGATAGGTATAGTCCTCACACATCTTCTCGATTCCACGATGAATGTAACCGAGATGTGGATAAATCTTCTTAATGGTCTCACCATCTACAATCGTCTGCAGACGAAGCACACCGTGCGTTGATGGGTGTTGCGGTCCGATATTGATGACATAGTCGTCGTTATCGAACAGATTCACCTTCTTCTCAACGAGTTTGCCGTCTTTCAGACTGTATTGGCAAGTGTAATCTGGTTCTGGATCGTTCTCAAGCGTGTAACCATAGTCTTGCTTGAAGTCTTTACGAAGTGGATAGCCTTTGAAATCGGAACGCAAATACAAGCGACGCATATCTGGATGACCCAAGAACTTGATGCCTAAGAAGTCGAAAACTTCACGTTCCAAGAAGTTGGCAATCTTATACAGACTGGTCAGCGATGGCAAGACGTAGTCTTCGCCAATCTTTTCGGCAATCGCTTTCACTGAAATGCGCTCATGCGATTCGGTATTCTCTAAGATGTAAATACATCCGAGTCCTTCTTCACCGAAATCTTCGCCAACGATGGTCACAAGATAATCAAAGTGCTTCTCGTTTTTCAATGTAGCAATCTCAACTGCTACATTTTTGCAATCTAAAACAATCGGATTCAGTTTCATGCTTCACCCTCCTTTTCTTCAAGTGGTTGCTTCGGATCAAAATCCTCTGGAACCTCAGTTACAACGATTGGCTTCATTGCAGCAGACTTTTCTTCGGCGTTCATCTTATGGTTAGCTCCGCCAAAGAATTTCTCAACTTTCACCTTGCGTTGCAGCTGCATCATTCCGTAAAGAATGGCTTCTGGACGCGGAGGACAGCCAGGGATGTAAACATCTACTGGAACAATTTCGCCAATGCCACGAACTACATGATAACTCGACTTGAACGGACCGCCTGAAATAGCACAACCGCCAACGGCAACCACGTATTTCGGGTCTGCCATTTCATCGTAAAGACGTTTGAAAGCAGGCGCCATCTTATACGTAATCGTACCAGCGCACATAATCAAGTCGGCTTGACGAGGAGAGTTACGCGTCACTTCAAATCCAAAACGCGCAAAATCGTAACGCGCACAACCTACTGCCATAAATTCAATACCACAGCAGGAAGTAGCAAACGTTAGAGACCACAAAGAATTGCTACGACCCCAGTTTATCACTTGGTCCAACGAACCAACGACAACGTTGACACCGCCTTCGTGCAACTCTTCAACAATTTTCTCAAGGCCCTCATTGTCCTTGAATTCCTCATAAGGAATACTCTTGATGTGCGGTTTTCTTACTTCCATTCCAGTGCTCCTTTCCGCCAAGCATAAGCCAAGCCAAATACCAGAACAAGCAGGAAGAAACCAATGCTAACAAGAGCCATAGGGCCAAACTGCTTGACAACGACTGCCCATGGATATAAGAAAACGGTCTCAATGTCGAACATCAGGAAAAGGATCGCAAAGAGATAGTATCCAATATTGACAGGAAGCCAAGATGAACCTCTTGTCGGGATACCGCACTCAAACGGCTCGCCTTTTACCGTATTGTACGAACGCGGACCAATCAACTTAGCAACGACATACGCGCCAAGTACCAAGGTAACAGCCGTCAACAAAACGGTTATTAAAAAAGTGAAATTCATAAAAAAATTATAATAATTAATTATTATTTGTCTTTTTTCGAAAAAAGTGGACCAACAAGCGCAACAACGCTATGCTCGCCAATCTTAATATCCAAACGCATTATCGCAATGCACGTGCAAAGATATAATAAAAAGGTGTAATAGTCAAAAAATATTCCATTTTTTCTGTCGCAACCCTATCTTCTAAGAAGATAAACCAACGAAAAATGCGCTTTTTTCAGCGATTTTTGGCATTTTTCGATATGAGATATTTTCGAGAAGAAATCGAACACAAAATTTTTGTATAAAAACAGCCTTCGAAAGCACAAAATTTTGAGGGTAAAAAATCGTGCTTTTTTTCGTCAAAAATGCGACAAAAAATGAGGAATTTGTGAAAGTTTTTGGTGGTTCGCTGTTGTAAAGAATTTTTACCTAAAATTTTTGCAGAAGAAAAAGTGTTAAAATTTTACGAAAAAGCAGGTTTTTGAAAAATTATACGCAAAATATGCGTTTAACACTCGTGAATTTTTGTTGTAACTTGTTAAATTGCTGCACAAATTGGCTGATTTGTGCAATTTTTTCACTCTATTTTGAAAAAAAGTCGCATTTTTTGCTTCCGAAAAAGGGTCGTTTTCGGGTCAAAAACGACTGAGATATTTTTGTAAACGACTGAGATATTTTTCTAAAGCGCCGCTTTACAAAAAAAACACGCCAAAACACCCCTCTCAAAACTCGAGATTTTGGACACAAAAAGTTTTTTTTCGATTTTGTTGCGTTAAATACGCGTTAAGAAATGTGAAATTTAAGTTAAATTTAACACTTTTTCGGCACTTTTTTGCACTAAAATTTTGGTGCAATTTGTGAAAGTTTTGGGCAAAAATTTTGCGACAAAAAATCGGCAAAAAATCAACCAAAAATTTAAGTCAAAAAAGACAAAATTTTAACCCACTAAAAAGCGCAAAATTTTTCAATGAAAAAACATCAGATTCTGCTGCATGCAAAAAATTTTCTGCATGCAACGAAGAAAGAAAAAAATGAATCAGAATTGCGTCTTATCGCGTGTGATAAACAACCAGTTCGTCTATCGGTCGGCGAAGGTGCTTTTTCAATCGAAAACCATACGAATTAGCCACCTCGTTGAACTCATCTAAAAAAGATGAAGCCATTCCACCTATCAAACTGATTTCCTTTACGTTACTATCGTACTGCAATATATTATTTTCGAAGAAATTTCGGAAGTTTTCTGTCACCAAATCGCGCACCGATTTGTGCGAAATATTTTTCTCGATGAACGGCACAAGACTCGCTAAAAAACGACTCGGCATCGGATCGCGATAAACCCTACCGATAATCTCCGTATAAGACAGTTGGAATTCATCGAAAAACTGTTTTTTCAGTGCCTCATCCAGTCGGTTTTTCAGCAAAGCATTGAGGAAAAGTTTGCCAAGCACTGCCCCACTTCCTTCATCGCCCAAAATAAAGCCAAGCGGTGGCACCTGCGAAACGATTTTTTCGCCATCGAAAAGGCACGAATTCGAGCCCGTTCCCAGTATGGCAACGACGCCAGACGTGTGTCCACAAGCCGCACGCGCTGCCCCAAGCAGGTCACTCTCCACTTCAACATCCGCATTCACGAAGACGCGCTTCAGACAAGCACGCATCGACGCCACCATCTCGCCGATACAGCCCGCTCCATAGAAGAAAACGCTCGTGATTTCACGTGCATCCACTTGCGGAAGCTGCGCGAGCAGTTCCGTTTGCAATATGTTGAAAATTTGTTCTGCTGAAAGTTGAAAGGGATTCAAACCTTTCGTTTCGGCGTTTGCGCATTCTGTTCCGTCAACCAAACGCCAATCGGTCTTCGTACTACCGCTATCTGCTATAAGAATCATGGGGCTTTTGTTATAAAACATGGCAAAAATAATCAAAAAACTTAAAACGCAGTGCCATAGTTGCATATTTTTACTACCTTTGCTGCTGTTATGAAAAGACTTCTCACCGTTTTCGCCCTTTGGGCGCTCTTGATATTGCCCTCGTTTGCCGTTCTGAAAGAGAAAGACTTGGCAAACACGTTGACCATTCTGCGCACTGAATTGACGCAATACCACCAAGACCTCGAGATGCAAGCAGGTTTTATGAAAGAACAACGCGAACGCATCACGAAGAACTTGATTTCGGTGCTCAATCGCAGCAATCAGAACGCGCTGATGCTCTATTCGCAAAAGTCAGACTACATCTTCGACCTGACTTACGCGTGCCATGAGGCGACCGAGCAATACAAGGAATTTACGAAGAACGTGATGCCGTTCAATAGTTTTATAGAACGCACCGACGGAGAGATAGCCCGCTATGATAGTTTGATTACAAGTCTTTCGACAATGCCTATCACAACGCTGTCGGAGAAGTCGCAGATTGATAGAAACGTATGCCTGACGCTCGCGGTGAACATCCGTAGAACGCTGAATGCCAATAGAGCGCAAATCAACGATTATATACAATATTATAAATCAACGGAAGAACGTCTGAAATACCTGAACGACTACGCCAACAAGCGCTACGCCGACATTCAAACCAGCATTTTCAAGAACGGAGGCGATGACTATTTCACCATTCTTTCGCAACTTGGGCACACCGTTCAGCAGACTTCGATGACGGTTGCCGAGAAATACAAACCTGTCAGGCAAGTAAAATCGCAATGGGACAGTAGGATGATTTTGGAATTGTTCCTCATTATTCTATTATACGGCACGATTTCAGCCTTTATCAACTTCTATCTTGTTCGCAAATTCGCCAACAAACTCATCCAGAAAGCCAATCGGCTGTTTGTAAAAGAGGAAGAAAGCGAGAAAAAAGGTTTCTTTAATTTCGATAAAGTCACCAACTGGTTCTTCGAAAAGATTTATCAACTGTTCGATAGCAGTAAATACGACGGCAAGAGAGCGTTCTTTGAAGACAAAATTGAGACGCTCGAGAAGAAGCAAACGTGCGTAATCATGGCGATGACTGTGGTTACTTTTGCGATTATTCTTGGCATTGTCATCGTATCGATTAGGCAAAACTTCCTGATTATGGCAAGTAAATTGCTGGTTGAATATGCATGGCTGTTGGGAGTTATCTTGTTCACGTTGCTGTTGCGCGTCAATCGCGATCAGATTATGCGCACCTTCCGCATTTATACGCCTTTGATGGTTATCGGACTCATCATTATCGTGTTCCGAATCGTGCTGATACCAAACGATCTCGTTAACCTGATTTTCCCACCTATACTGCTGGCGTGCACCATTTGGCAGATTAGTGCGCTAACGCGTCATTCTGACAAGATTGCGATGGAAGATAAAGTTTTTTCTTGGATCACGACAGCCGTATTTGTTGCATCGCTCGTTTGCGCTTGGATAGGTTACACCTTGCTAAGCGTTGAGATGCTGATTTGGTGGATTATGCAACTGACGTGTATCTTGACAATTACTTGTCTGTGGCAATGGTTGAAGATTTATTCTGAGAAGCATAAATTTAAGGAAAAGCCGATTAGTCAGACTTGGTTGTTCAATTTCGTACATTCAGTTGTGCTTCCTGCACTTGGCGTTCTATCAATTATTGTTTCAGTTTATTGGGCTGCTAACGTATTTAACCTCAGTGATACGACGTGGCAAATCTTTACGCACAACTTTATCAATTCCAAAAATATTCGCGTAAGCATTTTCGCGCTCGTTCAGGTGGTTATCCTTTATTTCTTGTTTGCTTACATCAACCGAACAGCGAAAGCCGTATCGGCAAATATCATAGACAAGAGCCAAAAGAAGAGCGTTGCTGCCAGCCGAAACGTGATGTCGCGAAATATTATACAAGTCATCGTTTGGGGATTGTGGTTCATTCTGGCGCTCAGTCTGCTCCACGTCAACAACACTTGGCTCGTTGTCGTTTCAGGCGGTCTATCCACTGGTATCGGATTCGCGATGAAAGATATTCTGGAGAACATCTACTACGGTATTTCACTGATGGCAGGTCGCTTGAAAGTGGGCGATTGGATTATATGTGACGGTACGCGCGGACAGGTTAGTTCGATTAGTTACACCAGCACGATGGTTAACACGACCGATGGCTCTGTGATAGCGTTCCAAAACAGTCAGTTGTTCACGAAAAACTATAAAAACATGACCAAGAATCACGGTTACGAGCTCGATGTCTTGGAGGTTGGTGTGGCGTATGGCACTGATATAGACCACTGTCGCGCGGTGTTGAAAGAAGCGATTGAACAACTTAATTTCCTGCAGCCAGGCAAAGAAGTGAAAATTACGCTCAACAGTTTCAGCGATTCAGCTATCACACTGAAAATTCTTGTGTGGGTTCCAGTTAAAACGCAATACACTAACGATAGCCAAGTGCTCGAATGTGTTTATAAGACGTTGATGGAAAACAATATCGAAATACCATTCCCACAAACAGACGTGCATATTATCCACAGCGGAGACGCTCAAAAAGCCATTACAAAGGCAGAGACAGAGGAATAAACACACGAAAAAATCAAATAAATCCTTATAAATTGAAGGGAATTCCGCTAAAAACGGACATTCCCTTCGTTTTTTTCTTATAGAAAAAATAAATATTTACACGAAAAACCTTATCTTTGCCGATGCAGAACGCGACAGAGTGACGATACTGCGGGCAAAACGCAAACGCGAAAACCCTAAAGCGGCAACGATTCTCATTGCAGAAGCATCATACACCCACCAAAAACCTCATGCCAAACAGCACGAGGAAAGACTATCGTCACTATTTGCTGGTGTGTTCTGCAAGAAGCCCTTTACGCTCTTATCGATTTATGATTGATTGAGCGTTCCCCTATGATTATGTTTCAGAGATTGAAGAAATTGTTATCCTCCGAAAATCATCGGTCGGATAACTTAAAAAAGAACGTTGTTGCATCTTTCGGCATCAAAGGCATCAATATTCTAACGAGTCTCTTACTAATTCCAATCACAATTGATTACGTCAATCCGACGCAATATGGAATTTGGTTAACACTTTCATCAATTATCACATGGATTAGTTATTTTGATTTTGGATTATCGTTGGGATTTAAAAATCGTTTTGCTGAAGCCAAAGCGATGAACGATATTCCGTTAGCGAAACAATACGTAAGCACGACATACGCACTGATGGCGCTGATTTTTATTCCGTTCTGTCTTGTGCTGCTTGTCGTGAATCATTTTTTAGATTGGCCATCGATTATCAAAGTAAGCGCAAGTTATCGAGAAGAATTGCGTAGAGTATTCGAAATTCTCATTATCTTTTTCAGCGCAGACATGATTGTTAAGACGTTATTTACGCTACTCGATGCCGATCAACAACCCGCTTTAAGTGCCGCAATCAGAACTTCAGGTCAGGTTATCACACTGATTATAATTTATGTGATGACATTGACAACGAAAGGTTCGCTGATTAACTTATCATTTATTTACTCTGCAATTCCCGTTCTTGTTTTGATTATTGCAAGTATTATCGTTTTCAAGAACAAACATTATTCCGAATTTACTCCTTTATTCAAAAATATTCGCCTTAAACTAACTGGAAAAATTCTTTCGCTTGGATGGCAATTCTTTGTTATTATGCTGTCGATGCTACTCATTTTCCAGTTAATAAATATACTTATAGCAAGAAATTTAGGACCAGAAGTCGTTACAGAATATAACGTTGCTTACAAATATTTCAGTGCAGTATTGATGGTTGTTATGATTATTCTGAATCCATATTGGGCAGCATTTACCGATGCTTATACATTAGAAGATAAACATTGGATGAAGAAATCATTATCGCAACTTGAAAAGATGTGCTTGATATGTATCCCTTTATTCATCCTAATGTTAATCATTTCACCTTGGGTTTACAAGATTTGGGTTGGAGAAAAGGTGCAGATTCCTTTTATTAGTTCTCTAATGATAGCATTTTTCACTTTTGCTCAAACACTTAGTTCTGTCTATACATATATTATCAATGGCATTGGAAAAGTAAGACTACAAACTATTATCTATGTTACATTTGCCATCATTGCCGTTCCAATAATGAATTATGCAAGTCAACGGTATGGAATCGTAGGATTACTATCTATTCCAACCTTAACCTATTTAGCGCAAGCATTTGCATGTAAAATTCAGGTTGGCAAACTTATTGATAATCAAGCCAAAGGTATTTGGAAGAAATAATTTATATGGTCGCTACGGATTTTCGCTATAAACTTCTCTTATTTTTATTCGAATTATGTTTCGGCTTTACATTCAATATTGTCGGAACTATTTCATTGAGTGAACTCTTTCTCGTACTGACATTCTTCGTTTATCTCACACCAAAAGAAAACAGAATACCCGAAATCCAAAAGATTACACTCATATATTTTATTCTTATTTTTTGGCAAATCATCTCGGAGATGTGGGTTGGCAATACGCTAAACAACGCACTTCGTGGTATAGCTGTAACCGTATTTTCCTATTTACATTTCCGTTTCTTATTCCATTTCTTTCTGAAAGACAAAAAGCTCATTCTTTTCGCGTTGCTCGGTATGCTTATCTATTCGATAGCATTTACGAATTCAATCGTAACCGATATTGATACCGACTCAGATAAATACGAAGCAGTATATTTGAAATTCTATCTAATTCCAATTATTACCAATGCGCTGCTCGTTCTATCATTGATTTATTCGAAACGATGGATTTTCATCTTCTTTATTGCGACTGGAATTATTTGTATTATCTTAGGAGCGCGTAGTGGAGGTGGAATTATTTTGCTTATCGGTTTATCCATTTGGTTTCTCACGAAAGAAAGAAATTTCTCACGAACTCGTGTCATCGTAGGAAGCATTGCCTTGCTCATTATTGGTTATGGCCTATATTGTTTATACGTTAAAAATATTCTCAACGGAAGAATCACTGAAGGAAATTCAGAGCAAGTTGCGAAATTGGAGAATCCATACAACCCGATGTCTCTGCTACTTATGGGTAGATCTGAGGTATATGTGGGCATGACTGCATACTTGGATGAACCGACGTTTGGCTATGGAAGTTGGGCACCCGATCCTAATGGCATGTATCATTACATGCTTCTGTTACTTCACGAAGATGACGAAAAGAAGATTTACAATCTAACTTGGGATTATATTCCGAACCACTCCGTTCTATTTGGATATGCCGCAAACAATGGGACAATTGCATTGATTTGTATTCTTCTACTATCCACCTTATTCATAAAAAAGGGATTGTCTATCATTCAAAAAGTTCCGAATCGATTTCGATTCGTACTTCTTTATTCAATCATATCAATATTATGGAATACGCTCTTTTCCCCTATTTCATTCTTCCGCTTGGATATGTGCTTTAACTATGCCGTAATACTTGCATTATACCTTTCCTATCACGACAAAAAAAATAATGAAACGAACTACTTAAACTATGACAAGAACAAATCCTAAAATTTGCTTCGTAACGACTGGCGACATTAAAAAGATATCCACCGCTAAGCGTGCATTGGGAATGGCGAACCATCTTAACGAATTAGGATGGGAAGTCTCTATTTTGATGCAAGAAGCAGAAGAAAATCATTTGCGGGCAGACATGGAATGCAATGAAAAAATTGCGATACATTTCTTCAAGCCATCATCATTTAAAGGAGAAATTAAACAAAAAAACGAACTTCTTGCGAAGATTCAACCAGACATTGTCTATCTCTGCGGATTTGTTTTCCGCAATATGATTAAGACTTCTGCATATAAAATTTCAGAACATTGCGAACTGCAAAGTTCAATGAAGCGTCTGCCAATTCTTCAACGCTTTCGTCATTCGCTGACTGAATATTATTCGGTTATCTATAGCGATGCACTTGTAAATGCAAGCGACTATCTGATGAAGGTATTTAAGCAACGTAGAAGATTCTTGCTTAGAAAGATTCCGATGCTTTACCTTCCTTATGCTTACAACAAAAACGTTTGTCAAGTTCTTCCTAAAGAACAGCGAACAGATGGCAAAAAGATATTTGTTTTTTTGGGCAGTCTAACAATCAATTATGGTGCATTGTTGATTTGTCAAGTGTTTGAGAAACTGCAGAGCACGCATCCAGAATGTTTATTGCAAATACTTGGCGGAAGCGGCAAGGATGTTGAAACTATACACAACTACGTTAAAGAGCACAAGATATCGAATGTAGAATTTAAAGGTTATGTTCCTGAAAAAGACATACCAACTTATTTCTCTAATGCAGATGCTTTCCTTTCGCCAATGAATGACACAGTGCAAGATTGGGCACGCTGTCCGAGTAAATTATACATGTATCTGCCTTACAAGAAACCGATTATTACTTGTAAAATTGGTGAACCATATATCGTTTTGCGCGACAAAGGAACGTATTACGCGTGTGGTTCAATGGAATCGATGTATGATGCGATTGTTGGTTTGTTAGAAAAAGACGAATGGACATTAGACATCGATCCGACAAAGCACGAATGGGAAGCGCGTTGCATCGCATTCGACCAGTGGATAAAAAGTTTAGGACTCAAAGAATAATCATTCATGGATATCATTCAGAAGGCTACAAATGGTCCTGCACACCATTTTTTTGGTTTTCACGACTTAATTGCGTTTAATCGCAGTGGAGATAAGATACTATCTCTTGAAGTTGACACCATCAACCACCCACCTCTGAAAGGAGAAAAGGCGAAAGTCGGTTATACTCGGTGGGAAGAACAACAATTTGTTGCGCTTGGAGAAACAAACGCATTTAATTATCCTCAGGGAGCACGACAACAATGGTTGAGTGACATGCTCTTTACAGTCAACAACCAAATCGGAGATCATTGGGGAACAGATATTTACGATGTTGAAATAGGTAAAATCGTTCAAAAACTCGATGCCCCAACGCATTGTTTGTCGAGAGATGGCAAAACATCATATAGTTTTAATTATTCACGAGTTTTCAGATTAGGTGGATATGGTTATACTGGATTGCCCGATCATACAGAAAACGAGTCTATCCCATCGAATGACGGAATTTATGCTACAGATATCAGTAGCAATTCCACTAAATTATTGGTTTCGATTGAAGAGATTGCAAATTGTGACAAGGCAACGAGTGCGTTCAATGGTTTTCACCATTATATAACTCATCTAACTGTCAGTCCAGATGGTCAACGGATTGCATTCTTGCATCGCTTTGTGCTTGCAGATGGAGGTGTTCGAACTCGTCTTATGACCATCGGCGCGAATGGAAACGACTTACGATGCATCGCGCAAGGTTTTTTAAGTCATTTTGATTGGAAAGATAACCAACATATTATTATATGGGGAAGAATTGGAAACAATGCGGACAAATTACGTTCCGCTGGTTTTCTATCTTCTCCTCTACTTGCACCATTCGTAAAGACTGGAAAAAATATCATCAAAAAAATTATCGGGAAAAAATCTGGCATGTTGGCGCAAAGTTTCTTAATGATTGAAGATTCTGAAAGTCCGACAATCAGTTCTTTTGCTAACGGAATCATTTGTTCGGATGGTCATCCAATGTTTTGTCCTACAAATAGAAATCTTTTTATATGCGACACCTATCCTGACGAACACAAAGAAAGAACGCTATTCTTCTATAATTTTGAAGATGGAACCCGAACCGATGTTGGTAAATTTCGTATGATTGACGAGCGACCTGATATGACTCTGCAAGCAACATACTTTGATGGTCTCGACAAAAACATTCTTTCACTTTTTACTCCAGAGCAATTAGCTTTCACTCGCTCAGGATTACATTGCGATTTACACCCACGATGGGATGCAAACGGTAAAATGGTGGCATTCGATTCCATTCACGAAGGAAGTAGACAAATCTACGTTGCTCATAATCCATTCTACAAGGAAACGACTGAATGAAAAAGAGAATTTCAATTCTACAACCTTTCATTCCACACTATCGCAAAGACTTTTTCAATCGTCTATGCGAGAAGTTCGATTGTCGCATCTATACTTACGAAAAGACAAACCAAGAAACCAATTTTAATATAACCGACGATGGAACGACGCCTTCGCGAAATTATCTGCCGAATCCATTTGTTTGGGTTAATCCGATAAAATTAACAAAGCATGCAGAGATTGTCGTATTGATGTTGAATTTCACACACATTTCCACGTGGTTTCTTCTTCTCACAAAGATTTTTCATCGCAAAAAGATTGTTCTTTGGGGACAAGGCATTTCTGTCAAACGCTATCTCAAAGAAGAAATAACACCAGACTGGAAGTTGCGACTAATGATTCAACTATCTGATGGCGTATGGATGTACATGCCAAAGGAAGCAGAGCAATGGAGCAAAATTTTCCCAAAGAAAAAAATTGTTCCACTATACAATACGCTTTCTGGAATTGAAGAGATGTTGAATTGCAATTTGACAAACAAAAAAGAGGAATTAAAAAATAGAGATCAAATCAAACAAGAGAAAATCCTATTGTTCTGCGCTCGATTCGACAATCCATATAGACGAGTCGATTTGCTTGAAGAAACAATAAAACAACTTGATAAAAACAAATTCGGTTTCATCATCATTGGCGATGGAAAAAACAAACCCGATTTCAGCAAATATGAAAATGTTTATGATTTCGGTTCATTATACGACACGCAAAAAAAACAAGAACTTTTCTCGATTGCCGATATCTACTTCCAACCAGGTTGGGTTGGATTGTCAATTGTTGAGGCTATGGCGTATGGAAAACCCATTTTCACCATCAAAAGAACAGAAGAAACGAAGCAATGTGTTGAATACTCATACATAAAAAATGGTGAAAACGGACGTACTTTTGAGAATTTGGAAGATTGTCTTACTTTCTTGCAAACAGTTTCCAATGAAACGCTCGAATTAATGGGGTCAAATGCCAAAGAATTTGTTGCCAAAAATCTTCTACCTTCACAAATGTTCGAAAGAGCAACTAAACTTTTAGAAAAACTTTAATACATTACTATATGTTACAAAAAGAATTAAAAGAAATTGTTTTCCTCTGTTTAGGAGATTCGACTGATGCAAGTACATGGTCGAATGTGCCATATCTTTTTGCACAAGCATTAGAAAAGAAATCAATTCTTGTAAGACGAGTTGACATTACTCCACCATCAGTTCTCTTTAAATTCTTAAAAATAGCGTATAAAATCTTTATTACGACTCCACTTAAATTTATTTATAAGGATTCTGTGCATAATTTTTATCGCTCAAAGATCTTCTTGAAACTCGCAAACAAACATATAGACAAACAACTCGCAAAATATCCGAATGCTGATCTGTGTATTTTTCTCAATTTCGATTTTTACAACAAAATAACAAACGCTCCTACCCTTCTATTTGGTGATTGGACATTAGAGATTTTAGTGAAAGATCGTCACAAGAGAGAGATGTACCCAATTGAAAAGAAATTCGCTGATTACGAAATGGATGTAATCAATCACGCACAATACGTCATACCAATGTTTCCTGAAACAGCTAAATTCCTAACGCAAAAAAATGTAAAACCAAAAGTTTGCTATTTAGGAATGAATATGGTGAATAATTTGTACAAAGGCGGGGTTGACGAATCTATCATCAAGAACAAAAAAGCTAAAAAACAAATTCTTTTTATTGGAAGAAAGAATTATCTCAAGTCGGCTATCAAAACAATTGAGGCAGTTAACTTGTTAGGAAACGAAGTCGAATTACATATTGTTGGACTTCAAGCAGATGACGTCAACATCCCTTCAAAAAACACTATATTTCATGGTTTCTTGCACAAGGATAATCAAGAAGAAAATCAAGAATATTATAATCTCCTAATCAATTCTTCCCTCGTTGTAAATGCCAATCCCGAATGGGGAGGTTTTTCTTCAATCATCGAGTCTATGTATTTCTACAATCCTGTGATCGTAGCGCCCTATAAAGATTTTTTAGAAACATTTGGAAAAGAGATTGATTTCGGCATCTACAACACTGATTTCACTGCAGAATGTATTGCAGAGAACATCAAAAAAATCTTAGAACATCCTGATTATGAAAATCTTTGCATCAGTGCACACAACGCTGTAAAAGATTTTACTTGGGATTCATTCGCCGAAAAATTGATTCAACAATTATAGAATCTTCAAATGACCATCTTACAATATATTCCATCAATCAACGCTTCGGCAGGTGGACCTTCTATATATATGAAGTTGCTTGCTAAAGAATTAGGACAACTATGCGACTTGCACATCCTAACTCATAAAAATGCGGATGACGTGGAATTGGAAAATTGTAAGGTTCATTATTTAGATGATGGCATAAGTAGTTTCCTTAAAAACAAGAAATATTTTTCTGATTTACTGGATCACATTCAGCCAGCAATTGTTCATATAAATTGTTGTTGGTTGCCCGAAAATTATTTCATACAAAAATGGGCTCAAAAACGTGGTATTAAAATCGTCATTACGCCACATGGTGCTTTTGATCCAACTTGTGTACAACGCAACTATTATACTAAAAAACTTCCTGCGCTCATTTTATATCAGAAAAGAGCCATTCGACAAGCTGATTATATGATTGCAACATCGGAAGTTGAGCGAAAAAACATTCAGTCGATTGAAGATAAAACAAAAATCAAAACAATTCCAACGGGAATCGACATCAATCAAATAAAAATGCGACAAAGTTGGAATCAGAATCATTCGATTCTTTGTTTGTCTCGCATTCATCCAATAAAAGGACTTGAGAATCTAATTGATGCAGTCAACGAGATAAAATCGGAATTGACCGACTATCAAATTTTGATTGCTGGAAATGGCGATGAGAATTACATCAAAACGCTTCAAGACAAGGTTAACGAATGCGGTCTATCAGAAATAATTAAATTTATTGGAGCAGTCTATAACGCGCAAAAATGGGAATTATATCAGAATTCTGACTTCTTTATTTCCTCATCTCTTTCGGAAAATTTTGGTCTATCCATCGCTGAAGCACTTGCAAGTGGTACGCCAGTCATCACAACAAAAGGAACGCCATGGCAAGATATTGAGACCTATCATTGCGGCAAGTGGATTGACGTTGGAAGCAAACCATTGTCGGAAGCCATTCAGCAAATGATAAAACTAACTGATGCAGAACGCGAAGCGATGGGACAAAATGCAAGAAAATTAATCGAGGAAAAATATTCTGCAAAGGTCATGGCAGAAAAAATAATGGAACTTTACAAAAGTTTATGAAACCAACACAAAATATAGGACACGTAAACAAAAAAACGAAGATACGTAGAGCGGTGTGGAATGCCGTTGCGACCTTTCTTTTTCGCCCTTTCGGAACAAAATTGTTTCGTTATTGGCGACTTTTTTTGTTGCGACTTTTTGGTGCAAAGGTATCGAGGAATGCGGAAGTTTACGCTTCGGTGAAAATCTGGGCACCATGGAATTTGAAGATGGAGGCAGGCAGTTGTCTCGGTCCACACGTGATTTGCTATAATCAAGCGATGGTAACGCTTGAAAAGAACGTGACCGTCTCTCAATACGCGTATCTCTGCAACGCTGGGCATGACACATCCGAAACGAATAATGCTAAAAGCGGATTGCTCGTTGCACCGATTGTTATTCACAAAGGCGCTTGGATTGGCACGAGAGCATACATCGGAATGGGCGTTGAAATAGGAGAAAACGCGATTGTTGGTGCAACCGCTTCGGTTTATAAAGATGTAGAACCGAATTCTATTGTAGGCGGAAATCCAGCGAAAGAAATTAGAAAACGAAACGATGCGCAAGAATCCTAAAATTTGCCTTGCTTGCTCGGCTGGCGGACATCTTCGCGAACTGCAACTCGCCGTTGGAAACATCCCAAACGAGTGGAATTGTTATTGGTTGACGTTGAAAACGACTTCGACAAAGGCTTTTTTGAAAGATAAAGAGCATGTTTTCCTCATCAATTTTCAACCACGCAGAATGTGGACATTGTTCGTTAACAGTCTGCAAGCATTGTTTTGGGTTCTCGTCAAACGACCAGACGTCATCATCACAACAGGCGCAGGCGTTACTGTACCTACTGTATTTTTCGCAAAGAAGTTGTTAGGAACGAAAATCATTTTCATCAATTCCGCAGCCGATGTTACCCATGCTTCAAAGACGCCAGTTTGGATTGAAAAATATGCAGATGTTTTTCTTGTTCAATGGGAAGAAATGCTCCAGATCTTTCCAAACGCAACGTGTTGTGGCGTGTTATAAAAACAAACCATTATGATTTTTGCCTCACTCGGTACAATGGACAAAGCGTTCGATCGTATGGCGAAAGCCGTTGACGATTACGCTGCGACAATCGATGATGAAGTGATTGTGCAAACAGGCTATACCGACTACCCATACCAGCACGCGAAAGCGTTCAAGTTTTGCACGAAAGACGAGATGCAATCATATATCGCTCGTGCAGAACTGCTTATTCTTCAGGGTGGATGGGGAGCAATTTCCGAAGCGATGGATTTGGATAAGCGAATTGTTGTGATTCCGCGTCACGACAAAACCGAACACATTCACGATCAGTTTCAATTGGTTCGCAAACTCGATAAAGAAGGTTGCGTGATTGGCGTTTTCGATGAAAAAGATTTGCCAAATGCCATCGAAAAAGCAAAGACTTTTTCGTTCAAACACTTGAAAAAAGGCAACGCTGAACGTATAATTTCAGCAAAACTCAACGAATGGTTTCCTCAGAAATGACAAAAATCAGCATCATCACGACCTGTTATAATCGCGCTTCGACCATTCGCGGCGCTATCGAGAGCGTTTTGGCGCAGGATTACGCGAACATTGAATATATCATCATCGATGGCGCATCGATGGATGGTTCGCTCGACATCATCAACGAGTATAAAAATCGCGTTACAACCATCATTTCCGAACCTGATAGCGGCATGTACGAAGCCATCAATAAAGGCATTCGCGCAGCAACTGGCGACTTGATTGGCGTGGTTCATTCAGATGATTTTTTATATGACACGCACGTCATTTCCGACATCGCAAACGCTTACGAAAAAACGCATGCCGATTTTATTTATGGCGATGGAATCTACGTGGATTTCACGAACACGAACAAGGTAATTCGCAATTGGATTGGTGGGAAATATCGCAGATGGAAAGTGAAAGCTGGTTGGTTGCCGCTTCATCCGACGTGTTATATCAGCAAAAAACTATACGATAGCGACGGACTTTACAATGAACAATATAAAATTGCAGCCGACACCGACTTACTTGTACGTTTTCTGCTAAAAAAAGACATTAAAATCGACTATCTAAAGCGTTACATCATCAGAATGCGGATGGGAGGTCTTTCGACAGACAGCAAGCGCAGAAAGCAGATGTGGCAGGAAGACATCGCTGTCTATTCGAGTCACGGGTTTTGGGCATTGCCTCTCAAACTTATGAAAATGGGTTGGAAAATTCCGCAATTCATTTCGGCACGCAAATTAAATGGATAATTTTCTATCTCTACTACAAAACGCGCTCTGGCAGCAGGGTGACGTTCCTAAATCGCTGACTGTCAAAACGTTTAAGCAGATTCGCGAGACGGGAAATCAACAAACCGTTTTCGGTTTGATTGCCGACGCGTTGGTGCGCAATAACGTACAGACCAACGATGACTGCACGATGCTTGCAATGGCTGAATTGATGATTCACCAACGTCAAGCGAAAAACATCAATCGCGGTGTTGCCGAACTCGCTACGCTATTGAACGAGGCGAAAATCGAATACATCGTTTTCAAAGGTCAAACCATTGCTGCGCTATATCCTAAACCCGAACTTCGCACGGCTGGCGATATCGATTTTTATGTACCAGCGAAAGATTTTCAACGTGCAAAAACGCTGATTCAGGAGCAATGGAATGTCGAATTTTCTGAAGAAGAAATCGACAAACATCTCGATTTCGAGCGCAACGAAATACGCTATGAAATGCACTATCGCACAGAAACTTTTGGCAGCAAAAAGCATCAGCGATATTTCGATCAACTCATTGACAACGCAGTGACTCATCCCAGCAAAATACAGATTGCAAATACGTCGGTCAACGTGCTGCCTCCGACCGAAAATCTGCTGCTTGTGTTCAAGCATTTATTCAATCATTTGCTTGTTGAAGGCGTTGGACTGCGCCAGTTCTGCGACTTAGCCATCCTACTCAATCGCCACAAAGAGCAAATCGATGCTTCGCTGTTGCAGCGTCACTTGCATAAGATTGGTTATTGGCGTGCATTCAAAGCAACGGAAAGCGTGCTGGAGCAGCAACTCGCTCTACCAGCCGAGAGTTTGCCGTATGAAACGGGCAAGATTGACAATTATTTCGGTCGGAAAATGACGAAAGAAATTTTCAAACGTGGTAATTTCGGCAAATTCAATCGCAAAGAAAATACCGAAGGCAAAGGCAAGAGCATCGAAACGGCACGCATCGCTTTCGCGCATTGCTGCCAATATTTTTGGTTAGCACCCAAAGATATTCTTTGTCTTATTCCAAAACGAATCAAAATCTCATTGAGTAAATATTTCTTATGACAAAACCTATTTTTATTGCAGGTCCTTGCGTTATCGAGTCAATGGAATTGCTCGAAATTGTGGCGCAAAAACT
>Ga0181612_167489_pt1 | contig 26870 bp, 13 predicted proteins | sample HoacroProtozoa21_FD_119630 | JGI IMG/M metagenome (GOLD analysis project Ga0181612, IMG submission 119630) | Hoatzin crop microbial communities from Cojedes, Venezuel. Combined Assembly of Gp0051906, Gp0051904, Gp0051908
AACCCCCAGCCATTAACCATGCCGGGGGGTAGGTCAACTCCAAAATTTTTTAGATATTACTAACCACAGTGCCTGGGTTTCATCTTTCAGGGCCCGCCCATTTCATTAAAAAAAAAAAAAAAAAAAAAGAGAAAAAAAAAAAAAAGACGACCAACATAGATCTATGCAGGGAAACCTCAGCTGCAATCTCAGAACATCTCTGTGCTGTCGAAGTTGCATAAAGGGACTGTGGTCTGCACGCCACTGCACATTTCATATTTCTTGCCTCACTAAAAAAAAAAAAAAATCTTTCTTTAATCACTAAATTTTATGTTTTAAGCCACGCAGTTTTTTAAAATGCAGAACTCTAAAAATACCTGTTGCAGATAGATAGGAATTTGCTGACTTAACAAACTTTATTGGTTTTTCTAGTGCTGATCCAGTAAGACCAGCTTTTCAAGCCTCCAACCACCAGAAGCACAGGGATCAAAAAATAAAATACCTCCCCCCCATAAAAACAAACCTACAAAAAAAACCACAAAAAAACACAAAAAAAACCCCAACACACAGAAGAGTGAGCAGCTCAACTCTCAAGTGACAAAAAAAAAAAAAAAAAAAACGGGTTGGTTGCATCCGCTCTCTCTAAGGCCTTCATACAGTAGCCTTGAAGAAAGCACTGAATCCTTACTGTTGACAAATCATTTGCATTTAAAACAAAACCTTCCTTATAATTCAGCAGCCTTTCTGCATAAAGTAGTCCAGGGGGACAATTACATAAAGACTTCCTCTTTATCTTGACACTTCTCTTTATAGAAAGAAAATACGAAAACAGAAATAGAAACTAAACATTTCCATTGTCCTAAGAATTGGTAAGGAACACTACTGATCATCGATGTTTGTATACTTTCACCCCAAAAACACAGCACTTCCCGACTGAGTACATTTCTGTCCTCGTGCAATACCCCACACAGAGTTCATTATCCCATGTTTCAAAACTAAATGGTGTCAATGCAGTGAAACAATGAGAGATTGTCAAACGCCTATTTAGTTTTTGCATAAATCACAGTAAAGACTGTACCTTCCTGGAAGTATGCATGTGACTATTTTGCAGGAAAGGAGCACGTGCATGCTTCCCACCTTAAACACCAGCAGTTTGACTAACTAAATTTACAGCAGCTGATGTCCTTCAGCTCTCGCATTCAGAAGAGCCTTCTTGCAGGCTCTTTTTCTACCCCTTTTAACCTCATCCCCCTTTGCACACAGACACACATTACAGCAGGGACTGGAGGGCAAGACCTAAAGCCCTAAGCATGCATTAAATTAACTAATTTTAAATTTAGAAGTGCATGGACGCATGAAACTATATAAGACTTCGTCTCATGGGCAACAGTTTATACTGCCACAATGTTCTGTTTTCACTGTAGTACATCTCCAAATGGAAGAGCAGTAATTTAGCTTAGCTCGAACCTGATATCATACAATTATAACTAAAAGGAATTATTTAAAGTGGGACTCAGAAGAATAAAATTTTTTTAAAAGTGCATGAAATGGGCCTAAGATAGGTATTATTATGTAACTGAACACCTATCAAGGCATTTGACAGACAAAAACTTTTTAATATCCTGTTTAAAATCAGGGTTATAATTCGGTCATCGTCAAGTGTATTCATTTGGAATGCATGGAAAGTTTCAATAGTGCTCCACCAAATAAGACAAGCTAGTGATTTCAAATGGTCAAACATACATATACATAACTAACATACATACACACATTTCTTGATGCAAAGACGACTTTTTCCTCTGGACTTCTGTAGCTACTGAGTTACCAGAACTGCAAGTGGCCCTCAGCAAGCCAGACATGAAGAAACCCTCTGCCTCCTTTGGAAGCTTTAAGCATACCATGCTGCAGTTTAGAAACTGTTCCCCCAGACAAAAATAAGTTTAAAAACTGGTAATTACAGTGTCGCATCTGTGGCCACATTCAAGTTAGGGCTGAGATGGTGCTTCCATTCTTGTTGCCACATTGTCTGAAAATAACACTTTGGGCTGAAACTTCTTATGCTTGATCTCACTGCAGATGTCTGCATCTAAGATTTCTGTTTCTTTGAAAGAAAAGGGAGTATTTGGAGGGACAGAAGGGTAAAAAGGGAAAAGAAAAAGAAAGCAGTAGGTTGCACATACAGCTTTTATTCTTAAAACTAATATTCCCAGATTTTTTTAAGCCTAGATAATGTAAAAATCATTGTGGGACACATTCTGCCCTCATTGTTAATCCTACTGTGCTTCACTAAGCAGAATTCAGACTTCTAATTTCAAAACTGGAAAGTGCCTTCTGCTTTTAAATGGTATATAATTTGACATTGCACTTTTTCCTTACTCTGCTCTTGTCTGGCTCATTAGCCTTCTGAGACTTTCCCAAATCCCAAATCCACATTCAGCACAGAGCTGCCCAGAGCAAGCAGGTGAACAGAGCTGGAATATTCTTGAGAGTGATCGGCACTACTGAATACTGAGGATACAAACACATCACTTTTCTCATCTAAGGATTCTCACTTGGCCTAATCCTGAGTGCTTGGATAGGGTCAGAGCTGCCTCAGTTTTGTCGGATGCAGCACACAAGTACCAATTCCTCTCATAGGAATCATGTACGGGTGAAATCTATGGCAGCTCTGCCACTGACTTCTGTATGTACACCACCAATCCTGTAGTAACCTACACTCAAGTAGTTAAGCAGATGAAATGGAAAACAGTTTCAACACGTCCCCATCACTGTAACATTGCACAACTGATAAACCTGATGAAGTCAATAACAATGAAAATTGGAGATAATCTGGGAATTTCTCCCAAACTTCAGAAAGAATCATACTAGTTAGAAAAGTTTACCATACGTTATCCTCACAATTTTTATTTTAATGTCTTTTTAGAGATTATATATCAATGCAAATCAATCACTAGAAGTAATGAATTCTCAGCTTCCAGTCGCAAGAATTTTATGCAGCTTCACTTCATGACTTCAACCAACCCACTTACAGGTAAGTTAAAATGGCAATATAATCTACTTACTTACCATACAAGGATAATATTAATAGCTTCTAATTATACATATGTGGTAATATCCATGATTCCTAAACATCACTACAATGCAACTCCTCCATTCTTTGCATGAAGTCCACTGGTTCATGGACTCCCGAACAGGAATATCTGTTACCATGCATACTTCTCTGCACAAAGACAGACTTTTCTCTCCAATATCATAGTGACTACAATAGGTAAAGGAAACTCAGAATCCTATTGACACAGAAAAATTCATACTCTATCAGGTGTTTAATAGTTAAATTTTTGGTTTACTTGTACTACTGTGATTCCTGTACTTAGGGCAACCAGCAGAGTTGCTCTGTAATTAATCTTTTAAATATAACTTTTTTTTAATCGTTTCTCCCACCTCCAAATATTTATGTATTCATCTGGTGTAACTGGAAAATACAGTCCTTCACTGCAGTGCATACACTTGGGGGGATGAAGATAAGGTTGTAGTAGGAAAAATTAACTGTGAATTTCTTTACTTGTGTATAATAAAATACCAATTTAAATGATATATTAATATTAATATATTTGATTCTGTAATTGTTTTAATTGAGAGACCAATTAGTGAGGAAGAAAGTGCCTATAGCCCACAATAAAAATAATACACAAAAGTACTTCATTTTGTAAAGATGTCTCTGCTGTTTTTTATTGAAATTTCCACTTGCAGATACTGCTGCTGTTTATAACCTGCTTTCTTAAAACTGAACAAATTTTATTATTATACTGCAAAGGTTAAGGAACTTCCAGGGCTCTGCAATTTAAATCACGTTATGTCTTCGTAAGTAGATGCAAAATTCAAAGAAATTATTGTTGATATTTTTAAGCATAAGTGACATTCTGCTAGGTTCTTCATTGCTATTTCACTTAACCTCTAGTAACTTACAGAGCAGGCTATTAAGAAAAAGCGAACTATTAGACTGAGAGGAGGCACTATTATGTGAGCATGCACTTTAAAAATCTTGTCAAGTATTTTGATTTCCCACTTGGCTTTTCCTGGGAGGAGAGAAAGGAACAACAGCAAAACTGCCTGAAAATTGGCACTCAGTTTTAACAGTTAAATTACATTCTTAACAAATAAGAAGTATTATAATGCAGGGTTACTTTCTATATGTATATGGACCTATCCCACACACTTCCTCTCCTTTTAACTCCAATCATGTCTCCACTGCCAACAACTCAAGTGGAAAGAATCCATTCTACAGGAAACATACGGAAGAAAAGCATGACATCATTTTGAGAAAAGAAGAATTATCTGCCCCATAAGTTTACTGGACCAAATAGAAACACAATACTAAATCACTAGGGCACAGGGATTAATACTACTGTAGTCTTTGCCAGCATCTTCCTCCTTCAAAATAATTTTGTCATGGATTGTTTGGACTTCTTAAGTGACGTCATTATTTTTATGTGGGAGGAGGGAAAAAAAAAAACAAACAAAAACCCCGAGGGTAAATATGCGTAACAGCCATTTCAGCAAACAGTTGCATCACATGGATATGGGAACAGATAAGAAAATTTTGAGGAAGACATTTTAGAGTCAAAAAACTCAATTGTACAAAGCTAATTTCTGACAACTGATACATGTCATGACTTGCTAATTAGCAATGCTGAAAACAGATGGATTAAGCTGTGACAAGCTAACTTCATAATCCTCACTTCATGGTATGGGCAAATATCCACTCATAAAATCTGCCTGTTACTCTTCCCTGGATTCACCAGTCTTTAATGCATTCACTGTAATCCACCTTCAAAGACAACTGCAAGCTCTCTGGGACAGTTGTTATAAAGAAAAGGACATTATTTTTAAAGGTGAAGCTTGTCTACAAAGAAAGATGGGCTGCCTACTTGGAAGAGATGGCAAAGCAGACTACAAAATGCTATGTCTCTTTTAAATAAATGTATTTTACTATTAAATATAAGTACTTAACTTTTTAAAATAAGAACAAGTATCCTCTTTATAACATCTGTACAACACTGTCAGCACCTAATTGTGTTGTCACAATTCATTTTGTATTTTAAAGTGATCTCTCCGTACAAAAATTTTATAAAGAGAATAAAAGGGTTTCTTGGTTTAAACACTTTTGGGTTTTATTTAACAGAACCTCATACACTTCTGAAATACGACAGTCACTGTGCAGGATGGTATTGTTTAACTGGAGACACTGAAAAGACACCTTAAAGAAGACCAGTTGAGAACAGAACATTTCTCAACAATAAATAAACAACTTGGAAAAAACAATGAAGGATGACTTGATAATGGGATAATGATACACGCTGCATCAAAGTCTGTTAATTGAAGGTTTGCCATGACCCTGAATAACGTTCATTGTAGATGTCTTCAGAAAAATAATATCCTGCTAAAAGTAGAAAATGATCAAGAGGAAAGAAAATTTGAAAGGAATGAAAATTAGTAGACTCTACATACTAAAGTATAATGGTAGTTCTCAGAGCCTAGAATGGTAGACTAATTTTCCAAATTAGACTGGTTAGTTAATTGTGCACTTCAATACGCCAAGCATTTCTAAAAAATACTAAAAATGATCACAAGTTTGATAGGGAATAAAAATCATCTAAGAACTATACTAGCTTAAAGACATGCATACACAAAACAAAGACAACAGAAGCAGCCTAGCCAGCACAGAGCTTTACTGTCTACACAACTGATCATCTGTGGTTCAAATCTGATTGCAGGTTTGACAAAAAATTAAAAAAAAATTTTTTTTTAAAGAGTTGGTATCTCACATGCTAGAACTTTGCCTGTAAAAAAAGAAGAGCAGCAAACACACTTATCATATATATGTAACATATAACATCCAGTACTCTAAAAATCAAATCACATATATCTTGAATTTGATTTGGGTTACTTGCAAATGTAGCATTTTCTTCATGATGAGATACACACAACACTTAAAAGCCTACTGCAAAATTTACTATCAGAAAGTATTTCAATTTTTATAGCACGGTATTTGGAAATACTACAAAGAAAGAGAATGATATATTTAAAAGATGTCATTAAAGAATACATATGCACTGAAAAGACCCACTTTAAACATTTCATTATTTTACTCCATTTAAATAACCCTGGTATCTTCTCATCACTACAGAGGAATGAATGGTGACTTTTGTGCAATGCCCTTTAGTACCCAGAAATTTTTTTCAGAACAAAGAATGGAGCAGAGCACAATTTTGAAAAAACACTGTTTCAAGAAACGTCATAAGTGTGACTGCCTGGGAACATTTAGGATGGAAAAACTAAACAGATCATAACTAACTGGACATAGCAAAAGTAAAACGTATTCTTAAAGAATTCTGAGCAATATTAGAATTAACCAGGCAGGAAAACAACCACACTGTAAGAGATAGGATCTATGTAGTTGCTCATTTATGGGAGACAACATGCGAAAGACAACAAATTAGCAAACTGCTCTAAACCAACCTATTCAAAACCTCAGAACACCAGAAGGGTACATCCAGTGAAACCGGAATAGAATAATATTAAAAGAAAGTGCTTATCAACATGAACGCAATCAGTTGTTGAAAATCTTTTTCACAAGGTATAACTGAGGCCAACAGCTTAAAAGGATTAAAAATACTAATGCAAATGCGTATAAATAATGAAGGAATCCAGAATTACAACAGCAACTTAATTTGTGTTTATTTCATAAGTGCAAGGAATCTTTCATCTTCCAAAACCATGTGGTGTCAGCCACTTTTTTTGGACACAATAGTATCATTTCCACTTCAACAGGTAAAACAAGCACCATTTAAAAAAAAAAAAACAACAATAAAAAAAGTAATTTTACTGCTGAAAGCACAATTTGCTGTAAGAGGAACAAGACATGAACTGAACATGGAGTAAAAGAAAAATGTCAAATGCCAATGACGACGTGAACTGGTAAGATTCCCCAGTAAATTTGGATGCAGATATATCTGGACAAGATCCCTGATCTCTGTTATGCATGAGATCAAATTAAATTAACCAAAGGATCTCTGTCTTTAAAACCTATGAATATCATTAAATTAATGGTCCACAAGGGCTTCACAGATGCATATGCGAGGAAGATAGCAAGGATTTTGCCTTCCCTATTCCAGCAACATATGACAGACACGTGACAGAACATAACCACCAATTTTCTCTCTATACTTATCTGTGATTGTACATATAGGCATGAGGAAGTAAAAGTAGGAGAAAACTCTGCCTTACTTTTTATAAGTATTTGCTATGAAATGCTCAAAAGAAAACCTGTCATACAGCAGGTGAAAACACATATTAAAAAACTTCTTTAGAAAACATCTCTCCTCTCTAAATATCCGAGAAAAAAAGTCTTAAATAATACAAAAGACAATGAGAGTCAATAGTCTCAGAGAAGACCAAACCTGGAGCTTAATTTCTTGTTCAAGTTCAGCAGCACCCTGCTATCTGATATCACGAGATCCACAAGTCATGTATTTGTCAAGCTGACCATCTTCTTTTTAAAAAAATAAAAAAATTCAATTAGTTTCAGCAACCAAGATAAAAGCACTTAATACCAACGTCAAGACTTCTGCAGCTTCTGAATAATGTATTTGTACCATCTAAGAACAGCTGTAAGTAAACTTAATCACAATTCCAGTAACTCAAAAGAGGATGATCCATTAGTTACATAACTATAAAAGAACCCCTAGGATTCATCCTCTGCAGATCTACAAAGCTACTACAAAATTTTATTTCTTGTTGGCTTTTTACATTACTATAGCATCTGGGTTACCAGTCTAGAACCAGACTGCATTTTGGGTTTGGATTTGGTTTTAATTCCCAGAACTCTCAGACAGACAGACATATTTTCCACCAGACAAAATCAGCTTGATGGAGCACATGAGAAGAGCAGTAACAAAAATGCAACTCCTGCACTCAGGACTTTGTCACCTTTACTTAGCTTTGGATATGGTTCTGTCCTGGTCTAGCCAAGGCGTTTTTCGGGATGAGAATAAGTTGATCTAGGCAGTATTACCATCATTCCATGAACCCAAACTATGACAGAATTGACAGTTCACGTTCACTCAAGAACCATTAAGCTTGTTCCTCTCTTTTAGGCTTTAAGTTCTGCTGACTTCTAACAGTTGCAGCTAACCATCTAGGTTGGATTTGGATACAACCGACAGAACAGAATTGTTTTAGTATCAGTTAATGATCTGCTGTCAAAATGTATTATATTTTATACTGATTGTTATAGTCAACAGTTTCCAAATTGGATATCTAATACTAGGCTCTGAAGGTCAAGATTTTGAAAAGCACCTAAGTGGCTTCAAAGCACAAGTCTATTTTTAGGCACCTAAATAAAATAATACAGTTTTTATACTAAAAAAGAAAAAGTAGATCATTACTCTCTAGAAAATGCATGCTAGTGCAAAGGAAAACATAACACACTGGGAAAATTATCACAGAGCACAGGATTGTACTGTTTATGATCAGTTTTGTTCAAGCTATTTACTTGTGAAATCAAAATCCATCTAAGACCTACTATAGGTTAAGGCTATGGGTGTGCTGAAGCTGTTTTTGGAAAGGTGCGTGGGAGAGGAAAGAATACGCCTTGGAACACAGTTTCAGAGCATTCCTTTTTTAGTTTGAAGTTTAGTTTTGTTTTTATTTCACCCGAAGTATTGTGAAGAACACAGTTTAAGATAGCTGAAATTAATATGACATTAAATAGTGCATAAATCTAGTTTTAAGTGCATACAGTTCTTGCAGGCCCTCATAAAACCAGTTAAACTACAAACTTGAATAAGGTAACTTATGATCACTGTTTGTCTAACTGGCTACATTTAGAATGGAAACACTCTGGGGAAGAAAAAGTCTCACATAAAGTACCTATTAATTAAATCAGCACCCATTAAAGACAAGTTCCCCTCAGTGCATTATTTATTTGCATTTTGTCTAGCCTCAATCCTAGGTATAGCAACTGTTCACTTTCCAAGCACTTCCCCTATAGGAATCTTTCAGGCTAACATATGACACCATTGCAAAGGTTTTCTTCATCACATTATAAGGCAGTTCTAAGCTATCACAGTATATGTTCTGATATATATTCTGATTGTATTCTTTCAGTTGCATGACTCTCCTTACTCCCTGTGATTATTATCCATCAGAAATCACTTTACAAAGCTATGGGTGAGGGCAGGGAGAAACAGTCTGAGAATTTTTCACATTCTGAAAGCTACTTTTAAACTTACATTTAGAAGGTGGAAAATTCAGATAAATTAGCCTAGAAGGCCATCTGTGGTATTTCATGGATATGACTATGACTTTTCAGGGACTTCCAGATTCAAAAATATATAACAATAACTAAATGTGTGAGATAGATACAGAGACACTTTGAATTCCTGTCATAAACTCAATTTGAACTGACATTTCCTTGCAATTTTTGTTTGGAACAACAGCCATTAATAGCATTTTTGGGAAGACACTCTTTAAATGCAAAATACTAGAAAAAATATCTACACAGGCTTTTTTTAAAAAAAAAAAAATATCTTGTCCTCTAAAATAGGTTTTACTAAGAAAGGTACGGTTGTATTATAAAAAGGACATTTCACAGCATGTCTGGTAACATAAAACAACCATTCATCCATCGCTACCCATGCAACACAGTTAACTACTATTAAAAGCTTAAATCAATTCAACCCACAAACACAGCACAGAGGTCTCAACCAAATAAAAGTTACAGAGAATGTCAGAAGCAGCATGAACTACATTCAATGCTGATCAGTTCAGGATTTTCCTGCCAAACTGTATATAGCCTCCTTAGCAATGAACCGCTTGCCCTTATCACTAAGGCCCAGCATCATGTTACTTCTCACGATACTGAGTACATCCCAAACCACAGAGAACGGAAGTGCACAACGGTGTTTTCAGCTCACCACAAAAAAACAACAACTACCAGAATTAAAAAAAAAAAAAAAAAATTAAAAAAAAAAAGCTTTCAGGCTTCTTTGCCAGTTCTATACTAACTTATAGATCACCAAAAACAGCAGGGCTCCACTGATACCTTATTGAGGAGAAGGGTGAAATATCAGTCTTGTAACTCATTCTCAAATTTGTTTCCTTACGATTTTCAGAAGCCTGGACCACCAAAGCTAAGCACACTGAGATTTCTATAACCTAGCTGCGAAGAACATTACAGAACATGCCACCCTCTCACGCCAGTGAACAGATATCTTCCCATAAGTGCACAAAACAAGAACAAATATAATTCTCATGTGACCCTTAAAGATTTGTAGATTTCCAAACCAAAAAAAATCCCTTGCCTACACATGAACGGCATTTCAGCAAATGAAAAATAAAGTTATACTGAATCATTAACACATGATGTTCTATATTAGACCAACAACATGATGTCCTAGCTGGCCTCATTGGTTAACCAAATCTCTAAGACCCTACATTACTTGAAGAGGAGCAAATGTTCAGATGCAGGTGGCAGAAAACAAAAGCAACTGTAACATACCAGAAATTAAGACACTAAGCACAGGTTTGGTTTTCACTGGATCACATCTGTCAACCTCAAGCAATGCAAATTGGAAGATATTTTTTAATAATGAGTTTCTACTGCCTGTGTAAGAACATAAGGTTGTGATCCATCTCAGTTAACTTTAAACACCTAGGAGTAGTATGCAACATAAGTTAAAATTTTGATCCATATAACTAACAAAAAGAAGGAGGTCTCCCATAGAGGACATGCCATTCCTCCTTGCTTTCAATTAGAAAATCCTTAGCAGAGGATAAGTCATACACTAGAAGTGTTTCCAAGGTAGTTCCAAGACTTTAAAATCTTATTTGACTTGCTGTGGAGAATCACAAGGAACTGGTACAAACTCTTGGCCCGATGTCAGGTAAAACTGAGTAAACCCATCGTCATCCTTCAATACCTGCTGATAGAATCTGATGCTATTTGATACTATGCCTATGAGGCACAAGATATGTCTTACCTGAGTGGTGATGATAGCTGAGGTGTTCATCAGAAAGCGTTGAGCTCTTTCTTGGCTGGCCCCCTAACATGCAAATATTGATGGGAAACTGTATTTTCATCACTAGCGCTCTCATTTCTGAACGACTACAAGGAACAGTACTTTCTGGTGACTTTTAGCATCCCGAGGCAATCATCAAATGGACTGATCACAAACATTTTAAGTACCATGAGTCACTGTTTCAAATGTAAGGCACATCTCACTGCCCTGTCTAGCACATGCTACTAAACTAAAACCACCATGCAATCAAAACAACAAAAAAATTCCTACTTGCAAAATACGTTGCATACACTTGCTCCTTTAGTATGAATTAAAAGAAACAATAAATGATCTTATAAACTGATGCACAAATGACAGATAATACAGGCATAAGTGAAATACAAAAATATTATCTTCCTACTCTTTTAATCCCTCTCTTTCAGTATCTCTCAGAAATATAAATCTTCCCCCTCAGAAATATCAACTGTATTAATGGATGAACCTTCTTTTATTAGACTGTTACACTAAAAAGTACAAAACATGGCACAGGCACTGGCTCTAGAGCTTCCCACAGTTACTGCAGAATACATTTTAATATTAAAATATATAATCTTTTTGAATAAATAACCTTAATATAAAGGAAAAAATATGTAATCTGATAAACTACAAGAAAGGAAAAAGGATAATCCAAGCCTTCCTTTTAAAAAAAAAAAAAAATAAAGGACTACGTATTGCGAGTCTGATCTTTTTCTGATACAGGGAAAAAAATCCCATTTAGAAATGATGCTCAGTCAAGGCAAGCCACTCATGGATACACTGACACCAACAAAACTTCCACCAAGAAAAATTTACTTTGCAGTCCAGATGAATTTCTAGTCAAAGGCAACAGGAGAGGGGCAGAGTATGCATGCTTCCTTCCTGAATGGAAAGACTGACAAATCCAGATGCTGTAAGGCTGAGAGAGATTTAATATCTAATTTACTAGTCTATGTATCAGCCTTTGCAGGAAGTTTACAGCTAGGCAGTATTTTTTTCACTTGAAATGTCCGGTCGTGAAATAATATTCAAGTACGTCAATTAAGAGTAGTAAAGAAAATTCATTGGTGTTGCAGAGTAAACAGATTCCTTATATAGCAAATAAAAAAGGGGGGCAGAGGAGTGGTGACATCTGGAGTAAAGAGATTTGCTCTACTCTATCAAGATAATTCAAATAATAGTTAAACAACTTGTCCCTCCTCAAATGAAAAAACATTAATAAAACCAAAATCTGCCTCAAACAGAAAACAAGGATTGTATGTATGGTGGAAATTAGTGCATTGTGGACTAAGCCAGAAGATAGAACAGTATTTTGAGAAGCAGATATTCTTTTCCAACTTTTATATATATATATATATATATATATACATATATATCTATATACACACACACACCCCCAAGCATTGAAAATTGAGACTGGAAGAACTTGTTTGCTCTCTACAAGCTGTGCTTCCCCCTGATCCTATTGCCTTCTTGTCTAACAAAGTCTGCATCTCAGCAGAGAGCTTCCAGCTACTGCCAACCTCAAGTGCCCTTTGTGAATCCTTCTTTCCTTTCCCTTCCAGATTTCTTTCTCACATGTGCTTCCTCACTGTGAGTGGTGACTATGAAAAGCTCAAGCCCAGGAATGGCACTACAAAAAGCTCTGTGGTTTTTGTTCCTGTCCCCCATCACCCTGCTCCTCCCCACCCTGTTTGCCAAAGTTAATCACAGTGTTGAGCAAGCATACATTTATTGGTGGGCGCCTGAATCTTGGAATTTCAAAATAACTTGATTTTCAACAAGACCACACAGAATCCTATGCTATCAGAGCCTTACTTCTCAGACTAAAATTAAGAAACAAACAATACAGTACACAGTTTTCTGTTACCCTCACAAACAAAGTGCTACTCTTGATGTTTGTTCTTGATGTTCTATGAACAGAATGTAGGTTCCATCAAACTAGATATTTAAGATTTTCAGCTGAAATTAATATACTGGGATTGAGAAATATGCCTGTGTATACAAAATGCACTTTTCTTTTAAAACCATTTTTTGTTCTAGTATATATTTAGCCATAAGACACAGTTATAACTTCTACCCCATCCACAGCTTCTTCCTTTCTATTTTAAAGCAAAAATTGGTAGAGAACTTTGAAAAATGCAGCAGAACAACATTTACTCAGATAATAATTTTCTGCTAAAATAATTTACATTAACACCGAGTCGTTAAGTACCTTGCGGCAGTCTCTTGAAGAGCTACGCTGCCATCTATTGGTAACGAACGTACACTTCAGGTGTTCTTTCAGAGCTTCAGAAAGCGAATGTTCTATTAAAAACAACTTTCCTGCATTTATAGATCAATCAAGACAACAGCTCTCCTCTCCTTTCCCTTTGCTGTTAAATACATAATGGACTAAGTAATTTGGATAGAATCATTTGTATAATATACCAACAGTGAAAGTTTCACAGCATTTAACACCTGAATGAAGATCACTCATGTACATTTACACACATACAGCCAATACATATTTTTTTCTTACAGATGTGATCATGTCCAAATACATTCAGCACTAAGGCACAACAAAAAAGTCATTGTGGAACAAGTGAATAATCACAGCAATCAGCCAAACAAATATATGCAAATAAGAGTAAACATTTAATAAAAAGGAGGCATCAACGTAAGTTATTTCAATCGGTCATTAGCTGCTCACCGAGCAAATTACTTAGCTAGGGAGCTCCTAACTAATTCATCCTTCCACGATGACCCTACAGTGTTTGAGCAACAATCACCACCTACAAATTCTGTGAACTTCAGAGAATTCCTGATACTAGCTTCCATGTTCTTCACGCTAAAAGATTATGTGATTAAAAAAAACAGTAAGTTATTTTAAACTAATAACTGCTTCAAAAAAAAGCAAATTAGGTGTGTTATTTCTTTGACAATTTGTACAGCAACGCCTGTTTCTCATGTCTTGTTTTGTTTTTTAAAAAATCAGACCACATGCACTTCCAGTGAACAAGAACAGCAGCTGGCAGCAGAGATCCCAGAACACTTGCAAATTATGGAAGCTACATGCTCAAAGTACCAATTCTTTTCTTTCCTAGCACCAACAGGTTCTTAAAATCTTATTTTAGGAGACTAAACATCATGCATTATTTCTTAGGAACTAAATAGCCTCATTACTTGCAGTCATCTCTGCTAAAGACAACATCTGGAAAATATTTTCAACTTAAAAGATTTTGTTTTGGTTTTAATATTGTCATTCATTGGGACATGACAAAAAACATGATGCAGCGTTCAGTATAATTAGACTTTTAATTCCAAACTTGGCTTTAAAAAGCTGTGGTACATTTCCAATAGGAACAAAATTTGAGTATTTATATTCTTTTCTCCCTTGTGACATACACTGCAAGAAGTTTACACTGAGTACAGCAGAGGCTCTAACTGCTTTTCAGTTGGTGGTGATCCTCCTCTACTACGACTCGCCACTGCTCAAGCACACTGTACTTCATGTTGCGGTATGTTCTGGTGCTACGCATGTCCATCACTGCTACGGTTAGTTGAAGAGGAAAAATGGCAACTCTGAAGATTTTACTTGAGGTTATGAAGATCTGGTGGGGATGGACTCCACTACCCACCCTAAGAAAACCAGCTCTGGCTGCATCTGCACTTCTCCTCTTAGCCTTGACCAGTACCTACTCCCTTCTCCCCTCCATACACAGATTCTAAAAGGTGTGAGATTTTGAAAAACACACCACAACTTTTTCATACGGGTGTTGACTGCTACTTATTTCAAGCCTGTGTACAAAAGCTAAATTCCTTGAACTCCAATCCCACAATGGAATGCATTCCAAGCTCTGCAAGGCTGAACTATCAGCACACCTCAACAAGGGCTACTGGGGAAGCCTGGAAGGACAGAAGGTAGTGAAGCCTACCCCAAAATAAGAAACACAGTAGCAAACGCATTCCAGGATCTCCAGTTAAGATGATCATGTTTATTTGTTTCTGCTCTCATTGTAGCTGAAAACCAATGTCATATGCAGACATGCCCATTATTTCACTGATGTAGACCCAGTCAGTGTCTGTGTGCCCAACTGGTTTTAATAAGATCGTGCAAGTCTGGATATAATCACTTGAAAAAAAAGGATCATGCAATCGCACACACAAAATCTCAGAGTGTTTAATGAGATTTTTGGTAACGTATTTTCTCAACCTTACGAGGCAAAGGTTCTTTACAGGCATTTTTCACCCTTTGAATGCACACACTGCAATTTATTATTGCAAAGCAAGATAGGGGAATCTTATTTGATACACTTCGTTGTATTTTATATTAAAATTCCAGAATTCTAAGCCTTTTTAATGCATAGAAATGTGAAAGAATTTACATCCTCTGCTTTAGTAATCAGCCATGTTATTGTCTGTTACCCTTAGCTGAATCTAATGTCAGAAGCAATACCCTTATCAATGAATCATAGGGGACCAAACCAGCAGTTTTTACTCCTGCAAAACTGCCATTGACTCCAATGTCTAGAAATTACTGCGCACGTAATATACAGAACTACAGCCAAAAATAAGCCCACGAAACATACTTACTTTTTCTTTTTAATATACATGGTAAAAGTCTCCCTAGTTTTAAACACATTCAAGATATTAAATACTTTGTCATCAACATTAAGGGGATCTTGAATTGAATCAAATTGGTCTCTGTTTTCATATTGACTTCCTAATCCCTTTTAAGTACTTTCTTCAATGAGCTTTCTATTCTTAGACTTTTCTTTTACAAGACACTAACTGATACCACAACAGTATTTGGCACAGCACAGCATCATTTCTCTGAGAAAACTCATCTTGAAAGAGAAAAACAACTATCATAAGCTACTGCAGTTTTGAACTGAAGAATATTGGTACAGTAGCACCCGAGAAATATAAATAATGACTTTCCATACTGTGTCTTATTCTAGAAAGCAGTATTAATCCTCCACCATTGATAGTATTTAAGACAAATTTGCCTGCAACTAAAAAAATCAAGGCAAACGCTGGCAACAGAAACAAGAAAGAGACATGTAACACAGAAATCACCAAAATAAAAGATTAGAAGGCCAAGACACAAGTTCCAACTTGTGGAAGATGAAATGCTGGTCACTGTTACTGATGTCAGAGTGCATCTTTTTATAGGGAGGTCAAGTGACGTTTTATTTCCAAAAAAACTTTTAAGAAAGCAGATCAAATGGGCATATTTTCAAAGCAATATATGTGGAGGATTAAGGGAGACCATGGAGCTTTGAAAATGTTCCTAACTCACAGTCTATCAGAAATAGAATCTATGTTTTATATTCTTCTTTCCCATGTCAGGGTCTTTCTTCTCCCTGTTGTCCCAACCCCTTCTTTATTTGGATTTTCTTCCTTTACATTTTCTCCTTTCCACCAATTCAGAGTCATCCATCTCCCTATTGCCTCTTTTCTCTCTGTTTAATCTACCTATTGGCAGTCACACTGTACTTCCCAAACTGTCTGCGCTGTTCAGCATTTAAAAGCACTTCCAGATTAATGTTTCAAAAAGGAGGGTCCATCAGTTGGAGCCAAAAGGGAATTCCCCTGAGAAGGTCAAAGTTCAAAACTAGTTTATCTCTAGCGACTTCCATATACTCTGGATGGTGGCTTCAGCTGGCTGTCATCACAGTGCAAGTTGCTAGCATAGTCTCTGAACACCATTACAAAAATGGAATGCAATGGAGGATTGTTTCCCACTGTGGTAAAAAGAATACATCTCAATGATATTTTGACAACTCCATAAAGCAAGCAGCATAAATTCCCACTATCCATACCTTATGTGGAAAGTTGATTCAAGCTACTTTTAAAATTGTTTTTAAAGTTTTCATCTAGAGCTAATTATCACTCTTCGTGACCAAACACAAAGAAAGCATCAGAATTAGAATCTCAGTAAGACTTCATATGTATACATATCTTAGGCTTGAAGGTTGCATCTAAACTAACTGACAGGACAGCAAGGCATCCACTGTCCTAGACCATGGTCCCTCGGTTCAGGAAATTGCTTCTCTTCCTGAACATTCTGGAAAGAGATGATGACTCCCTCTGCACTTAAAAAAAGTACATTTTCTCCCATCAGAAACTAAGGTGAAAGGATAAGCAAAGAAGGAGATGGGTAATTTAAATCAAGCACTAGTCGACGTTTCAAAAGGCTTTTTAATCAAAACAGTTTCAGTAGAAAATGAGGGTTTTGCATAAACCTTTGGTGAACATCCCATCCAAATATTGCAGTATGTTGATTATCCATAAATAAGTGGGTAAACTGAAGTTTTCATGGGAGTTTTTATTTGAATGTTTCATACCACATTTTCTACTATAGGCTAGGCTACCCAGCAAGGTCACTCAATGCATTTTTTCCACTTCCTGCAACAGGCAAAGTATATTAAGGTTAAACTATGCAATTAATTTATTATTGTAATCACTTTTTTACCTCAAAAGCAGGGTTCTTAATGCAGTTGAATTTATTTTGCAATCAAAAGAGCGGCTAGACGATTTCCCTTCACAGAGTCCAAACATACTGGCCACTTAGCACTGGTGGCTTTTTCAAGGACTGGTGGGTGGGACAGGGAGATTGCCTGCTGTGACCTACCTTGCTGTAATTAAGAGCTCATGCTTCATCTATAGGTTTTTTTAATTTAACATACCAATGCTTTATATTTTAAATTCTGGACCACGTCACAGCACTTCTTAGCCAGCACCTCAGCCAACAGGGTCATATTTTAATTGGCAAGAACAACCTCTAGGTTGCTCAGTCCTTTACCTTTCTTCTGAGAGATTATGACTAAACAAAGGCAAAATTTTTATTTCAGTCTGAGTATGTCCACTGACAGTTTCAGATTCTTCCAACTTCTCCATTAATAGCTGGATCTGCTATTCCCTATTTACCTTCCACAGAAAAAGTGGAACCTCCACCAGACCTGCAAGGGCTGAAGAATTACATCCCACTGCAGCTTCCTTTTCCTCTCCACTATTCCTCTCAATACACTATAAATAGGCAAAGTTTCATATAGCAGTTTGATACAGAAACACTTTTGAAATGCCCTATAATTGGTATGGCACCAGACTGAGAACACAGAACAATTTCTGAGAAAACCACCAATTTCTTCTAATTAAGATTCAGCAACAATTCCTTTTGGAATAATACCAAAGACCTAAACTGATAGGTTTTATCCATCTGTAGACAGCACAGACACAGCATAAATCTATTTGTTTAGCTGACTCTAGGCCTTCTGTCTTTTTTAGAACAATTGATTTTTGTACTTAGTTCTCCCTTTCTTGCATTCCTTTACCTTAAGATGGTGCTACGTTGTATCACCAGAGTGGTAACATGTAATAACACTCACCATAGCTGACAACCTCTGGTAATTAAAACTACTTTAAAACAAGGCTGGTAAGGAATCCTGTTCCATAAATCTTCAAGTTTTATTATAGGATGAATCCAACCTGCAAATCACATTTTAATTTCCATGTACTTTAAAATTTCTACATATTTAGAACAATGTATATTTCTCCAATCATCACACATCAGACAGATACAGAGAGACAAGAAAACAGGTTAGGTGACATCTAGATTAAAGTTGTGAAAATAATTCATTCTTAAAATTGGTGCTTTATCAAATCAAAAGCCTCATTTGATCTTCTCGGGGAACTGAACAACAGTAAAGTAATTTGAACATTAAGTTGACTTAAACATTTTTGAAGTCAATCTTTTGAAAGAAAACTTCAGAGGAATAATAATGTCATGTATCATCTCAAATATCTGAGAATATTTAAACTTTCAGGAGAGAGGAACAAAGAATTATTTTGCATATGAACCTGAAAAGCAAGTACTCGTTTAACTCAAAATTTTTATTTTAGTGAATTATTCACTAAAAAAAAATATTACTTAGTTCCGATTGGGAAATTTCACAAATCAGTATGAGTTCACAGATACATAGACTAAAACTTGAGAGCTGAAGAGCCACAGGATATGAAGAAATAAAAAAAAAAAACAAAAAAAAACACCACAAAAAAACCACCCACAAACTACTCCATGAGATCAGGAGCTATTTCTATAATATCAGTTATGTCTTTAAAGTGTTTTTTGAAGTTTAATTCATATTAATAATTGACAGAGACTATAGACAAATACTTGACTGCAGATCAAATATCAAGAGCTCATGCAATACCTGTCCGCAAATAAACAATATTTGCCTAACATCCAAACCACTATCATCTACTTATATAGCTGCATCCCAAACAGGTTAACTATAATAGCAATATTATAAATAAGTTCTGAAGCTCATTTCATTCGTATGAATATTTTCCACAATACAGTTGCAGAATCCTCTCACCATGAAAGTATACAATAACAAACCTTAAGTAACTTGTATTAAGCTTTAAATATTGTATTTTATAGTACACATAGTAAAGCAGGCCTTCTAAATCAAACACGTTTTAATACAGTCAAAGTCATACATCTAGGGAAAAAAATGCAGGCTGTACTGTAGCAAAGAGGCTCACGTGCAAACAAAGGAGCAGAAAGGTGATCTTAGCTCTAAATACACTATCACTGGGATCAATGCTGGAATATGGTATCTCCTGACATTTCAAAAAGAAAATTGAAAAATTTAAGGTGGTGTCAAAAAAAGAAGAAAAAAGGAGACTCAAAAAATTATTCAAGTGATTGGACAAAACGTCTTAAAGTGGGAGGGTGGAATAGCTCAATCTGTTTAGCTTATCAAAAAGACGACTGAGCAGTAACTTGATTAGAGTGTGTAAGAACATTCACAGGAAGAAAGCATCGGGTACTGAAGTGCTCTTCAAATATAACAGAGAAAGACCCAGCACTAAGAAAGGGCTTGACATTAAATCCAGACTTCTCCATGCCCTTCTCTCAGTAGTTTCAAATTAAACCTAGATGCCATTTTTAAAATATATTTTTGTCAGACAAATCACTGGTCTCCAGGTGAGCATATCTAGGTGAAATCTTACAGGTTATGGAATAAGAGGGAACAAACTGAACCTGTTTGCCTTAATATATACAAAGCATACAAAACAAAGCGGCATTCATCCTAAGAGCTCCCTACAGGTGTTACCATAGCTTTCTCAACAGCATCTAGTGGAACATGTTCGTTTCTCTCAACAAAATAATGTTCCATTTCCCACTTCTGCCAGATGACTCTATGAAATCCTCTGTGTGCTAGCCAAAACAGCACATATGGGCAGCTGCTTTCCCTGAAACCTAACCACATTCATTCAAACAAAACACAGAGCAGATAGTACTTTTATAACAAGTCAGCCCAACAGCTTATGCCAGTACAAGGGTCAGCGCACCTTCATGAAATTCATTTAGAAATCACATGGGGTTAGGCAACACAGGGAGGGGGGAAAAGACGAAAATAAAAAAGAAAAGAGCAGAATTTGCTCCCTCGGCATTTCCACGTTTTGTAATTAAAAGTGCTGTTCTAAAACACATTTTAAAATAGATGTCAATGACATCAAGAAACAGAGTGTGAGTCACAAGAGATACTTCTACTACACCATCAGTCTTTTTTATAACATTAAAGGGAACTGATGTGAGCAAAGCAGATTCACACATCATTACTTAATCTCTTTCCATTCCACACAGCCTATCAAACCAACACAGCAGAAGCTAAAAGTGTCACATGTTAGGTATGTGGATGTCACCCCCCAAAAAAACTCCCCTTAGGTTACTGCTGAGCATGACATTATACATCATGGAATATCCCTTCGGTCAATCTGGGTCAGCTGCCCAGCTCGTGTCCTCGCCAAACTTTTTGTCCATCCCAGGCTACCCACTGCAGGGGGTGGACGGGGTGCATGGGCAGAGCACGAGAAAGAGAAAGCTCTGGTGTTGTGCAAGTACTGAAACAGCCAAAACACTGTTCTAGTCACAGATTTGAAACACAGCACCATACAGGCTGCTATGAAGAAAAGGAACTCCATCTCAGATGAACCCAGTACACAGGTACCTTTAGTCTTCAGCAGACAAAAGCTGGAAATCAGCACTCCAGCTCCTAAGGGCTCCCCAAGAGACTCAATTGAAAACAAGAAATAGGCCAGAACAGTAATGAAAGTTATAAAATAAAATAATAACAGGAATTATTTATATATGCAGAAGAAAGTATTTTTCTTGACCTTCCCAGTAACACTCCAGTCACTACTCTTGCTCTGCAGTAGCTTTGAGATGAAAGAAGGTGCAGAAGGGAAGATGAAAGTAGCTGAAATTCCACACATTTTTCATCTCTGTCATCTCTACACACAGCCACTCTATCAGCAACCCTGGTTTTCTCCCACATGAAACAGACCATGAAATTCTACTTTCCCTCAAACTCCTGCAAGGCCACATATGGCAGGTTATGATACAAATCCACTTGGCCAAAATACAGGGTACCGCTCATCAGATCTAGGACCATAAACATCATTCCCCCATAAATAAGAATAAAGACTCCCTAGGCAGGACAGGAACATTCTTCTTGTCTATGCTATGTCTCTTTCGCAGATGGAGAAAGGACTTCACTTCCTCTGGCTGTCAATCTGGTTCCTTTCACAAGCATTAAAATTCACTTTAAAGTCTGAATAATAAGGATTGCTGACCCTTCCACGCTGATAAAAATAAATAAATGTCAGTTAGACACCAGTTTAGTCACACAGGTACAATAAACTTTCTTCTAACCACACTGCACATTTATTCTTTAAGCTAATCAGAATTCAAACAGAACAGAAATCAAATGTCACCCTGCCACACTAACATCCATCAACCACAATGATTACATCTACATCAATCATTTGATATAACAGGAGTAAAGTCATTAGAACAGAACGTTGTCAAAAGATCTGGAATTGGTCTTCTATTTAGTATTCCATCATATAACATCTACAAGATTATTTCAAAGGCAGCAGTGCCTGCTTTGAAACTATAAGACAGCTTGCTTCAGCATTTCCCTGGCAGCAGACTATTATTCAATGACAGCATTCTCTATGAAGAAGTAACATTACAGATCTCAGCTTTATAAAAGGGGAGGGCACTGCATTTTCTGTTCCAACAGTTTTTAAACTAGACCTGAAAATTCAAAAATTACACTACTTTCACATTGCAATAAAAATTGCAACTTATCTGAAAAGAACCTTATCATCCAGCAGAAGTGTTGCTTATATCAGATTGTTCAGTAAATTCATTCCAGTATCTCCTTTAAAAGTCCTATTGACTTTGTCTCCTCCTGCGTCTAATTTTGCCTGAAACAGCTCACTACTTCATTCCCAGGTACTGTTTTTCTGAAAAGGGTACTGCTACCCGAAGGTTACATACATGAAGACAGCGCACACTAGTATTTCAAAATTGAAGTTCACCTACTGCATCAGAACATTTCTTCTCAGTTTACAGATTGGGCCAAAGTCTGATGTCTGATTATGCTTTGTGGTGCTAAAAGACAGTTAAAAATTCTGCATACAGACTGTGTATGTTGCACTCAGCACTGTGGACAGCCAGTCAGAAGCAAAGACCACACCAGAAAAGAGAGTACAAACAATACACAAAGTATCCCCTTGCCGGACATCATGGATAACATCACAAGACAGTATGTCACTGCCACTTTGATTAAAGTGGAAGATCTTACTCAGAGTGACTTTTCTGTGCATGAATCATCTTAGTGAGCATGAAAACACTTAACCACAACTAAAATTATGCTTCCTTTACATGGGAGGCATTGTGTGAAAAAAATTATAAAAGACCACTAGTAAAAAGACATTTAGATCCATCACTACAAGGATGAAGACCACGGAGACCTTATTCCACTTCACTTGGAAAGCAGACATAATGAAAACCAGTTAACGTTAAAACGAAACTAACAGTGCAGATGAGATATGCAGTATCTACTTGGACTTCATCAGTCCAATGAAGTGTTTTGCAAATAGAACTGACAGTACTAATAGTTCTAACCAGATGCAGCGGTTCATAAAATCAATTCATATACTCACAAGAGAGTTTGATGGAACTTGTATCATCACCTGGCTTCCTCACAGACTATTTGTACTTTGACCCTCACTAGCCATTGCTCATTTATTCACGACGAGTCATTCGTGACTGAATCACTCAACAAAACAGGTTGTTATATCCATACATAAACTTCCTGGAAGTTGAAACCAGCCTTCAATAACAAGAGACTTGTTAGTTTCTTCACAAAGCTGAGCTAGAAGAACTGCATCTCCATTTATATCCTTTGCTATTTTTACTTCTAGACAGGTATCTCTGTCTAGTCAAGCACTTAACCGGGATGCGAGTGCACCCTTAAAACCACTTTCTCGAGTAAGTACAATACAGCAAACTTGCCCACAACACTACTTCTAACAAATGACTACTTAGATCATGCTTACTGATCATACTCTTGTAAATAAATAACTTCCAATAAATACATTTTTTCAGGCATGATAATTTAAAAGCATACAAATCGTGTTTATCATGCACACATGTTTAGCTGGCTTACAAATCAATGACAATTTCTTTAATTAGGCTAACTTCATACATGCAGTAAGTACATTACAGATGTTACTCTCTTGGGAATAAAGAAAAAAATTCATCACAGAAAAAAAACACTACTTTAGAATGGAATAAAACATTTTCTGTCAAAGGCCATGATACTATTACATAATTGACCATAATTGGCAAAATTATGAAATCACATTTTCATAACTTTGCTTCCATTAGTCAACAATCTAAATATTTACAAATTATTTTTACATATTTATTACAACAGTCATACTTTACTTGTAAACAGCGATGGTAGAGTTATATATATACCTCCACGGAATTATCAAGATTTAAATGGTGAAAATTGTATATTTACTCAGCGTTTCAGTGAACATTAAGTTTTACAGTTCTGAGTTAAAAATTGACTTTGGCTTTACTTCAGTCAATATTTATTTCTCCTTTCAATAAACATTGATGTTTGCCTCGAGAGGAGTCAATATCGTGTTAATGTACATTACTTGAATAACATTTGGGAATTACTAAACAAATGAGTCAAATTCAGTGGATCAAAGATAGTGGGACCAAGCAAGAACTTACAGGTCATTTGTTTAAACTCGCAGTCTTAGCAGAACTACCAGAACATGACACGGAACCCCCCTGTGACAATCCCTCCTTTAATCTTCAGCATGCTGGTACCGCAGCCAATTCCCTCTTTGGTACAGCCCACTTCCCAAATGCTTACGTGCAAGGACTTTACCCTGTGCCCTTCTTCCATGTTTCCAAAGCTAGCTTTTTCTTGAAACACGCTTTGCTTCACAGATCATGTACATTGTAAGCACACATTCTTATGTTTTCCTCATATAACCTGGTTTTCCCAGCTTGTCATCCATGTCTTATACTGGTATCTTCAAAAGTTCTTAAAGGAACCTTGTTGACAATACTCAGAATTTTTACATGCTACAGGACTTTCTAGGTAGGGCTCCCTTCCCACATGATCACAATACGTCACTACCATTAAAGTTTACCACACTTTGCCACTCACATGAGGTAGTAAAGTGAAGGGAATCATCAAATTTTAGGAGGAAAATGACCTTAAACAGTGAAAATATTTGCAGCTTCTCTCCGATCTGGGCAAAGCTGTCCTTTCATGGGCAAAATTATATGCATAGTTGAAAATACGAAATTTTCTTATTATATTAAATGGCCAGCTATAACGATAAGCCATAGCAATCTGTCACAGAGAAAGTAATGGGCACTATTAGCCTATAACAAGCCTATATAACAAGATGTGACAGAACTTTAGAGACTGTACTTTCCATTATCTGTATGCTCCTTCTTGCTTGAGAACACTAGCCACAGTTTTATGGTGGATTATGAATTCAGCAGAGAAAAAAAATCTAGCATTATCTGTGACACCAAGTTAATAATCACCACTTGTAATGAAAAGCCCTGAGTATCTCCAAAAATCTTAAAAAGCTCACTCTACCCGTCTTTTAAAGTGTACTCACAACTTCATATACAATTGTGATCATCTGCTAGTGACAAAGTGGGATCTTCAAAGGAAGAGTGAAAAATAATTTAATCATAAAATTACATAACTACATAAATGTCTATAATTTGAGTATTCCACTCCAAATTGGGAAAAAACAGAATTAAATATTTTTTCTGTTCATATAAGACTAAAGAGAAACATCTTATTTCTGGAGATCTAACTCTCCTGAGAAATAAATACCACAGGCTTCAGCTACTATATTATACTTGCACATAACATGAATATAAGCCGGAGAAAATAGTATGTAAAGGTCATGTTACTAAGAGCAAAATTATCATAAATAGGTTCAAAGATTATTTTTGCTTTCTGAGAAATATCACTGCAAAGGAAACATGCGTATGAATAAGAGGTACAGCCTTGATCAATTAGCTTCCAACTCATGCTTGTTAGCTTCCTCAGATATTTTCAGGCAACCCACACCTACCAAAATGAGAGATGGGGAAATTAATTGGATACTGGACATCAACAGTTCAAGAGCAGACTATTGCTTCTTACCACTTCTGAGAAAAGAACTTTACCAGAGTCTGAATTTGAATGCTCATCTTGACATATGAAACAAGCTTTTACAACTTCTGACAAAAATAAGAAGTTTGCTGAAGGTTTAGGGCTTTCAGCCCTCTACCAGAAGGTGTCTCAGAAAAAGTAATGATCAATTGGCTGCAATATAACAGCACACGTGGCCTCATAAGCCGATTTTTGGTAGACTGGGATCTTGAAGACAGCTGTTGCTATCATTGCATTCTTGTGTTTAGTTCTCTTGCAAGTAAATTTTGCAAAAAAGCCAAGATTTGAAGGAATACATCTCAGAGCTATAGCTGAACTCTTGATAAAAGTAGGTGCCTCATTGGTAAGGTATGGAGCAATAAGAAGACAGCAGCAGCACTGTCGGTGCTGTTCTGATTCTTTGTATAGCTATTGTCAGATTCCCTGAGCTGTCAGTCCAGAAGTATCAAACCTTTCACAAGTCAACCCTTAACCTAATCTTTCACCTACTGTCCTTTCTCAAATACTAAATTCACATTAAGTACATTAGGAACGAAAATAACCCTCTATTCTAATAACAAGAAACTGCCAATTAAATTCATAAAGTATGGACATTTTCCCCTACTTGCCCTTTTTATGCAAAATCACATTGCAGGAGGTTGCATGCAATACCAACATGTTGATCATTCTAATTATTTCGGGGTATTTGTCCATACTGCATTAGATTAATATACTCCAAAACCTGATTTATTCACTCACTTGTAAATTGCATCTTAATGTATTCACAGCTTCTTAGCATTCGTGAACAAAAGATCTAAATTAGAGTTCTTTCCCAATAAAAATGGGCTAAGCTTATCTTCAGAAATTATGAAGAAGCACAGTTAAATGCATTTTGTTTTTAGTATTTATTCCATATTTGCATGCAAATGTCTTGTAAGATTTTATGAATGTTAGTGAAACCTGTCCAAAACTCCTACAGTGGTAGCCTTTCAGGCTTTCTAAGTACCTTCAGTCCTATGTAGTATTTTGGTGCTCACAGTAAGTTGGTCTTTGTTACGTGCTTTTGATTAAAGACAACTTTCTTCTAAGAGAAAGATATGGGGTTTAGTTCTAACACCTGGTGGCAATCATAGAATTCTGGTCCCACTCTTTCTGGCAGCAATATCAAACATAGAATCACAGAATAGTAGGGGTTGGAAGGGACCTCTGTTGGTCATCTAGTTCAACCCCCCTGCCCAAGCAGGGTCACCTACAGCAGGCT
>Ga0181612_176891_pt1 | contig 26869 bp, 22 predicted proteins | sample HoacroProtozoa21_FD_119630 | JGI IMG/M metagenome (GOLD analysis project Ga0181612, IMG submission 119630) | Hoatzin crop microbial communities from Cojedes, Venezuel. Combined Assembly of Gp0051906, Gp0051904, Gp0051908
CAGCTCCTTGCAGCCCCAGGAATGATTCCCCTCCCTGCTTCTCGTTACTTTTACCTGTACTAGTGGAATGCACTTAAACACTGCCGTGAGAAACAAACCTCCAAGGGCTCAGTCCTGAGCCAGTCTGGGAGTGCTGGGTCTCTCAGCAGCCTGCATTTCAGCCACGCTGGTGGAAGCGGAGGGAGAAGGCAGGGCAGTGTCGCGCAGACGGGCTTTTTCTTGCAACCGGAATTGCTTGGCACAACCTCGGTACGAGAGCCGCCTCAAGTGGATAGGGGGGAATATGGTACAAATATTAAATGAAAGCAGACATAGGTGTCATACTCCATGTTGAAAAAGGGTAACGCAGTTTGAATTGCTGCTCATTGCTGCTGCCGGCTGAAAACTGGGTTTTGTCTTGCTCAGCAGCACTCTAAAGAATTCTGTGCAATTCTTGTTCAGAGTGAAAAACCCTTGGGTTTAAAAAAGGTGAAGTGCATTATGGGGAGAAATTATTTTTGATGTATGAATGAATATGTATCATTAAAACCAATGTTTCATTTCAATGTCAAGATCTGGATTTTATTTTGTAGAAAACACTTGTAAAGAAAAGGAAAAGAACAACGAAGCCCCCCCAAAATGATTCTTTTAAACTTCTTAGACTACAGAAAGATCTTTACCAAAATAACATATATTGATGAAAGGCTTTGATGTTCCAAAGGAACACGCCCTCCAGCCACATCTGCAAAATCAAATGGAAAAATGTCTTCCAGCCCCACTGAATTCTTCATTTTACTCCGGCAAGAGGAGTCTGGCCTACCCAGGGTACTATGGAGAAGGCCCAGTTCTGCTTGAGCTCGCAGTGAATGTTGGTTTCTTATGCAGGCAGCTAAGGAGAAAAGCCAATGTCTGTTCCCTCCTGCTACTGCTGAGCAGGACCCTGTGAAGTGCCGTTCAGATATTAGCTGAAGGTGGTGTTTCAGGACACACAAATCCTCTGAGCACCTCTTTGCTTCCCCCTCATTCACTCCACGGTAGCCGCTGTCTTCGTCTGTGCTTTTTCCTCGGCTAATTTATGTGAGCATAGCTTGGCTTTTGCTACGTTCTCTTTTCTGTTCTTGACATTATTGACCATTTCGGGTGGTGACAAACAACTGTACAATACCAATAACAATTTATTGGGTACTCTAATTAATGAATTTACCCTGTGACCCAGCTGCAGTCACAACTGTGTGTTCAGTATAAGCCTGCAAATGGAGGAGCGGTACTTAGACTCAGGTGCGGTGTTCAGACTAAGCAACCTATGAATTCTTCTTACATTTCAAAAGACCAAGAAACACAAAAACCTCAGGAATTATCACAGTTCTGTTGATTTCGTAAGCGATGGAATGACTTAAATGCAGAGCAAACCTTTCAAGTAATGAAGTAAGTTTTCTAACAATGACCAAAACCTGTAAAAGCCTCTTTATTACATTTGGCTACAACATACTTTTTATTTCAGTTTAGGAACAAGTAGCTGAGCTGACAGGAAAACACAAATGTTGGGTTTAGAATGAAGTATTGTAGCTGGGACAACAAATTTCATGTGAAGTGGCAAAAAAAAAAAAAAAAAAGTCTGATAAGTTGCAGTAAACTTCCCCACCTGGAGCAGGAGCAGCTCCTAGAGACCCAAGGGGCCGTCTCCGGGTGCTGCTCCTGCCTCCACCCTCCTCAGGTAAGGCTTTGCAGCCCTCTTACAAATCTTTCTCTGTTTCTGCACGAGTCTGTCCTGAGATGCTTGTGCTGCCCTGTGCTTCCGTCGCTGTTGTGGGGACAGAGCCCTGCTCTGGGATTACTGGGGGGGGGCAAACAGAGCAGCACCTTTCGGGTGGTGGTGTGGCAGGGCCTTTTGTTGAGCTGCTGACTGGGAGGACCTCCATGGCTGATGCCATAGGTGGTCTTGTGCCTGTTTCCATAAGTGTCTAAATGTGTGAATGAAGGTGTTCCCAGTTCCTTATATGTGCTCTGGTCCTACTTGGAGGGCTCTTGGGGGTGGGCTTTGGCCAGGGCCTCTAATCAGTGCCGCATGACTGCGGCTTGTCGTAGAAACAAAGGTGGAGATAGGTACAGCTGCTTAGTTTTTTTCCTTTGCTCTCATCTTGCCTGCACCCTGATGCCTGTAAGGAACACCCAAGTGCAGGTCAGAGCAGCCCTGTCCTTCCCCACTGCACTGCTCCTTTTCTGGAAGGGCTGCTGTAACAGCAGGAGAAGAAGAATTATTGGTATGGCAGCAGGTAAGATGACAGGGAAGGAGCCTACTGACAGTTCCTGTGTAGGAAATACATCTCTGTGTGTGACTGAACATGGATATAGCATGTTCTGTGTAAGGGGGTCAGTTTGTACTTGCTTTACTCTCATCACCTCCATTTCTGGGTCCTCTTACATATATCATCACGTTATCACTGAATATGTTGTTCATCTTCTCCCTTGCTGTTTCATTGTCTAAGTGGAAAGGAAATTCAGTAAGGTTTGATTTTATTTTTTTGTTTACATTTTATTTTTGTCTGAACTTTCAAACCCATGATACTCAAATGGATTAGAAATTTGGCAAAAGGAGTTCACCTGGTGGCTGGCTGCATGGGCTCTGCACAGATGACAGCCTTGACCCTGCAAACAGACCCCTGTCAGGAGTCCTTGGTCTCATGGCAGTCCTTAGGACTTCTCGGATTAGAAAAGAATTGCAGGATTAAGTCTTAGCAGGTCATTTGAAATATAAGACATTTGTTACTTAATCTTGCAAAACAAGGCTCTCAAGTTTCTTTAAAACAATATAAATATTCATTGAATCATGAAACTCAGTGGAGTCTTTTAGGAGATTCCTTTGGCCATATGAAATTGAGGCAGCTGCAATAAAAACTTGTATGATTTTTATCTCTTCCCAACAATATAGTAAAGCAGTTTATATGCTAAGTGATGAATATATGATCCAAATGTTTGTGAAATGCCCAGAAGCTACCTCTGGGAAACCAAGTAACAAATTCAGCTGTAGGGATCTGTGGCTGCATTTTAAGAAAGTTTGAGGATGTGGTTTTGGGTGGAGTCAGCACGTGAACACAATGAGTTGGCAGTCGTAGTCCCAGGGAGATCCCTCACCTCCAATGGTCCAGCTGCGGAGAGCACAGCGTGTCAGACCTGTGCTGGGAGGCTGCGGGGTGTCCCGAGCACTGTGGCACTGGGTGTGCAGAGCTGCTCTGCTTGGCAGGCAATTCATAAGGGATCTGATTCTGAGCACAGGCATCTCAGCCAGGCTTTCCCCCAGATCCTAGTGCAGTAATTCAATCCTAAACTGCCGATCATCTGCCCCTTTCTCAGAGCAACAGTGAGAGAAGTGTTCTCTGCTGGAAGGCACGTGGGGCGTGGTGGCAGGGATCAGGGAAAGCCGTGTGTGCCCGCTGAGACCATTTGTCACTGATGGCGATTTCAGTGCTTGAAGAGCTAGCTCTTCTCTGCTGTGGTGGTTGTGCAGGGTGGGTTTTGGCCTTGTCTCTTTGACTAGCTGTTACGTACTGTTTTGTTTATACTTGTGAAAGGCACTATGTGCTGCACATGCAGGCAACTCGTGCAGGAACGGAAGGAAAGCGCTGGTCTGTTGCTGTAAGCAGCGTTGTTTGGCTATTGTCACATATTCAGAGAAATGTCTCTTGTACAGAATGCGCTCCTCTAATTTTTTAGAAAGGCTAAATTACAAATGTATTCATTTGAGAGCTGTCAGTCACTCGTGTAAACATTTATGAAATCATTATTTCTTCCCTTGTATTTGTTTTTTCTACATAATTTGAGAAATTTGGTTTTAATCATTGAAAGGCCTTGACTTAGATTGATAAAAACCAAGTGCTTTGCAGTCTGACACTTCATCCTTCATTCATGTCACCACTCTACTTTTGTTTTGTTTCCCAGATCAGTCAGAGTTAAATCCAGACTGTCAGCCATAACTTTGAACTTCCTGGCTTTTCTTACAAGAGTACATGCCTCTTTTTTTCTTTTTTGTATTGATCTTGTGATCTGATCTATGCAAGAGCGATTGGCAGGTCACAGCGGCAGATTGTCCCACTGCCGTGATGGGATGCAGCAAGTAGAGGGAGCTGCAGAATAATGCAGCGGCTTTGCTCTGGCTGGAACCTGGTCCGTGGGACCTGTCACTGCTCTGCGGGCTGGAGTCCTCCTTTGCTGCTGGCTCCACGCTTAGCTCTGCTCTGCTTGACAAAATAAAACTGGAGCAATATTCATAAATAGCAGGCAATGACACTCCTGAGATTTTAGAGGGCTAGTGGGCTTGCGATAATGCTTGCAAGGCACAGAGATGGTCGGAGTATACAAGCCAGAAGACAGATGCCAGTAGCAATTAATAATAAAAGTGCCTTAAAGTGGTGTTGCGCAGTACTAATTGATTTGGGAAAAATAATCAGTGTATCCCGAGTACCTAGCTAAGGTGTGCAGGGAGCACTTGTGTTTGGTTATTTAACTTTCCAGTACTGCCATAAAAGTAATATACAGACACAAGGCTGCTCTGGCCTTCCCTACCTGAAAATAAACCCGGGGGGTTTCAGGCACTTCCTGAGGGGCTTTCTTAAAACCAGGGCTGCTGCCAGAGTTCGAAACGCTTGCTAGGGCTGAGCTGTTGCCAAAACCTGTCTTTATGGTAAACTCAAAAAAGCTTACTAAATTTAACAAAAGTGTAAATGTACATTAGTAAACAAAATAGTATTCAAGAAAACAGTTAATTCTCTTTAAACTTACACCAGTTAATCGTTTTCAAACAGCAGATTGTAAATGTTTTCTCCTGCTAATTGGAGATGGTTTTTAATAGACACGTTAGGTTTATGCTGTAGTGTTCTACTTGATGCTAACTGGTCTTACTTTCCACACAGGGAGATTATTTTGAAAATACTCACACCTACAGGTTCAGTGTTCACTGACATCAGTAAAGTTTATCCAATGTCAGAGAAATCAAAATAATACCCCATAGGTCTAGCAGTCAACCAAACCAAACAAGAAGCTTCTGCTCCCTGCTTATAAAACCCTCATATTTTTAGTTATGAAAACAACTTACGTAAAATGTGCCCAGTGAGCAGAGCTGGAGCGAGGCAGCATATTACCTAGCCCAGCCAGAGGCTGATTTACTGCAAACACGATGACAGCAAAGCCTGTTCTGCCTGCGTGGCTGTTAAGTCTGTGTGGGTTTCCATACCCTTTATAGTAACTTGAACTAGCTGACAAGAGAAGTTAATTGAAACTAAACCACCAGTTGCTAAATTTAGTTTGTGAATCTGATCACCCGCTCTCAACAAACAATTGAAGTGATTAATAAAAACGATATATTTGTATATCGGGACAGTTGTTGCTACAGAGCAAAACTGTTTTAGGTTGTTCTAGGCAAACTGGCTGTGAATATTTTGCTGTGAATAGTTTGTGGCTCCACTTAGTCAAAGCTAATATCTTCAGTATCTGTAGTTGTAACATCATATTGCTCTCGCCATCTAGATTAGTTGATTTTTTCGTGTAATCTTCAAATTTTCATTTCACCAGTTCAGAGTTCATTCTGAATAAGTGTTGTTTAATACCCATCAAAGATTTGCCTTTTCTGTGAAATGGTCTTCCCAGCACACTGATTTATTGCTGTAACTGTAGAAAGCACATAAACACAGCCAAAGTGAATTAGATATTTTCTGAAGCAAGTATTAATGAAAGAAGTCATCCATTTCCAGCAGCTGTGCATGTATCGGGGAAAGCTTCCTAAGACTGAGCTGATTTTAGGTATACCTTGGATATTAGCTGAATATTTGATTACACCTAATGAAACCCAGGCAGTTGTAGCTGTTTCGTGGTGTTTGGGCATCTCTGCAGTGGTATTGGACTGACAAGAAACGATGTCTTTCAGAGGGGTCTGAGAAACGCTACTTGCAGAAGCACCACTGGTTATGCATGTGCTATACTGGCATCCCTTCCGTTTTGGGCCCCACCTTAAGTACAGGAACTGTAATTCTCGTTTGTGTCGATAATCTGCGGTAGCTGCCCCTAGCTCTCAGGCTGCTGCTGAGAGAGGAGTTTCCCATCAGAGCGCATCCGAGTCAGTAGGACGAGTTCCCCGCCACCAGCTCACTCTGTGGGCTTTGCTGGGAAACCCACACCCACGTCTGTGCCTGAGCTGACAAAATGCTTTTTCTAGAGACATTATAGGCTTTTTTTTTTTTTACACCTGCTATTGACTCTGTTCTGAAGGAGACATTTCAGAGTGAATCAGTGGAATCATTTTCAAAGAGACCAAGAGGGCTCTTCTGATCTAGTCTTGTTTCCTGATCTGCGAGCCTATGGACAGCACGCCGTGTTATTGTGAGTGTGCTGAAGTCTTGGACGTGAGGTTTTAGGGTTAGCAAACAGGAGTAGCTCCACTTGCATTTCTCCTGATGTACATGAGTGTAACCGAGCTCAGCATCTCTTTTGCAAAGACTGGAAGACTAGCTGTGCTCTCAAAGTGCTCTCTCTGCCAAAGCGTAGTGCGTAACACGCACTTGCTGCCTGCTCTCTCTGTTTTGCTAGGAGATGGCAACTTTGTGCACTGTTGCAACAGCTCCATTGCTTCTGTTAGAATTTTCTTGGAATTACTTGGCATGAATCGGGACCATCTCCCTTTTTGCTCTCTGTATGTGTAACAAGGCTTAAGAGCACAAAGGCCCTGTGTTACATGAACTAAGAAGGGCTGAACAAACAAGCCTCGAACTCCATCATCCAAAGCAAAACCGGGTGATGGAGTTGCTCGTCTGCTTGTGCCCCCTCCTTACACCCAAATTCTCACTGCGAGACTCCGTTGGCATCAGCCTGCAGGGCTGCACCTCCTGTTAGAAAACTGATGCTTAAAAGGACTGGATTCCTTTCTTGATCCCTCTGTGAGGGGAGTCAGTTGTGGTTAATTTTCAGACCATGGCACCTCTGTTAATGTTGTGGGGCTGTGAGTGAGGACTGCATTGGGAAGGCAGAGAGAGCAGGGGGAACTCTGCATTTACCTCCGTCCCCAGCGTATTCTCTGATCTTGCTCCCCGACAGCAACGTGGCAGAGATTTGTGCCGTTCTGTACTAGTGACTCATCCAGAAGCAAAAATTCTTATTTTTTCACTAATGCCTTAATTGAGTTTAAGGAATTGGTCATGTTTAGCAGTGGCATAAATGCCACATCAATGGCATTCATTGAGAGAGATTACTATTGAGTGGATCAGATAAATATGGCCTACAAATGTGCTGATTTACTCCAGCTTGTAAAGCAAAACAGTTTACGTATACAATTTAAACATTCTTTCTCCTTTTTTCCCCTAACCACATCCCTCGTGTGCGTAATTGAGATTTCCTGACCGCCCAGCCGACAGCGAGGGACCGCTCCCGGCTCTGGGCTGCGCGGCGGGTGCCGGGTGCCGCGCGCCTCCCGCGACGCTAGGGAGCAGGCTGGCACCGCCGGAGCGGCGGCGGCGGCCGGTGCGGCTGCTGCTACCCGGGCTCCCGGTGGCCCGCCCGGGGCCGCCGCGGCCGGGGGGCCCGCCGGGCAGGGGCGCGGGGCCGGCCCCCGGGAGGGGGCGGGGGCGCGCGGTGCTGCTGCCGCCCCGGGTGCTCCCGCGGCCGCCGCTGGTGCCGCCGCTGCGGGGGGAACCGCCGCTCCTCTGGTCTTTAATAAACACGCGCCGCGTCAGACAGAGAAACAAGCGGAGGGGGCGAGAGGAGGATATTGCATTTTTCCACAAAGGGTTGCTCACTTTTATTTTATACGCTGGGTTTTTAATACCGGCAGAACAGTCCTGTTATTACTCTTCCATCTTTTCCTTCTCTTCCCCCCCTTTTAGTTAAATTAATGTATTGATTAGAGCCCATTAGTGTGTAATCGATTGTTAATTTGACTCATCTTACAAATCACGTTTATCTTTATCAATGAAAAATATATATATTTCGCATCTCATTCCTGCAATAAACTGACAAAAAGCTGGGCATCCAGAATTAAGGCTGGAACTCCAGCTGTAGATGTAAAAATACAGACTGCAATAACTTGCATGTTATTAAAAAAATCAGATTTCATTTGTAAGCAAGTTCTTAGCAAAAAGATGGAGGAAGTAGGATGAGTAGTCAAGTACAGAGGGAAATGTGTGATTTTTTGTTTGCTTGCTTGCTTTATGTTTTACTTTTTTTTTCTGAACAGACAGGATTGGACATTGGGATATCACTGAAAGATGGCAAGCATACTGCTTTGTGTCCCACTGGTCTGGCACTGATCACTTCAGAAACACAGCAACTTGCGTATCTGGACTCCTAATCCCTGGTTGCGTCCGTAGGATGCTGCGTGCTGCTGCACTGCCTGCTCTGCAAACTTCCCAGCTGACAGTAGATTTTCTTTCTGACGTAGCAAAAATGAAATATTTTAAATACTGAAGCTATTTTTTAATTTTGACGCCAGAAGGCATATGATACTTTTCAAGGCTAGCAGAGGAGATATCGACATTCAGGCAATAATCATTGTGCTTTATATGGGCAGGATCCGTGTAGATATCAACTAATCCCATTCACTGAGGCAAGTATAGCCAGTATTATTATCCTTGTGTTACAGATGAGAAAATTGAGATGAATAGTTAGCAGAAGGACATATATTTATGTCAAAGTTAGGATAAAAAGTTTAAACCATTGAAGTTTTTCATATAATGGGTAGTTACTGATATAAATTAAGACAAGCCTTTGTATTTGCATCTTTTTTAAATCTGTATTTTGGAGACTAGAACTAGACTTGCTTGAGGGTTGCTTGGTTTTTTTTTCCCTAGTATTTACAGTAAAAAATACATAAAATGACTGAAAATGCAGTGGTGACTGAAGGGAAAGAAAGAAATGCTTTGGGTGAAATGTATTGAACTCTTTCAAGCAAAAAGTTTCTTTTCGCAAAAGTCTGAAGTATTTTCCGGACAAGGAATTTTGAAATAACATTTTTACTTCAGAATCTTATAAGTTCAATGAAAATATTTTTAAAAGTATTTAAACCCACAAACAGTGAATGTATAGGTAAAGCTTATTCCAACACAAACCCTTTTTAATTTTTTCCCTTTAATATTTTTTGCACCAGACAGGAGAAACCCCTCCCCAAAAATTATTCTTCTCTCAGTTCTCTAATAGATGGCTTTTTTTTTTCCAAAAATGCGTTTCAACAGGAGACTCTGTGATCATCTAGTGCTGGATAGATACAATCCATATGTTCCTCTTTATAGGAAATATGACTTGGATAACAGCTAGAAAGTAAGGGCCAGGAAGATTTGCAGAACCATATAGCTTATTAGCCCATAATCCATATTGGAAACGACGCTGGTACAGTACAAGCTAGGCGGTGCCTGTGTGGACGCAGGCAGATGAGTCTCTGGCAAGTCTGCACAGTTGAAATTTCTCACCAAGAGCGATCACTGGAGAAGTTGGAACATGAAGGGCCAAACACAACTGAAATTTTTTTTTTTTCAGTTCAACCCTGTAAAGTTTCTGTAATACAATCTGAAAAGCAGCGCGCTCTCCAGATCTGATACTAAATGGAGCTGTTGGGTCACATATACTGGTATCTGGGGAAATTTTGTGGAAATGGTTGAAGTTTTTTGGATGAGAATCATGCACATGTTGATGAATTTTGTGTAGTTCAGGCGAAGTTTTGCCCAGTGTGTTTTAGTGGAAACTAAAACTTTGTGACATGGGGTTTTGTGGATCAGATGGAGACAACTGCCCCAGCTCCTGTCTGTTGCCGTCCGAGCTGCTCTGCTGCCAGAGGAGACGCCTCTGGCTGCAGCCCCGGTCCTTGACGGCCATGCTGCCCAGCCAGCGTGCCAGTGGGCAGCCCATGGGCACCACCGGGCCAGGCCAGAGCTGGTGTTCACCGTTAGGAGCTGTTTATTTCTATCTGGCACAAAATTCTGCAAGTGTGAAAATGCAGGAGTCCCCTCCGTGGTTTGTAGGAGGCGCGGGAATAGCTGCACGATTACATTTTAGCTGATAAACCCGAGCTGCAGAGCTGCATCCAGCTCCAGAATGTTCTGTCAAGTTCCTTATGGCAAGGTCTTTAATTAGCGCTGCAGAGCATTGAAATACCATGGCACTGTGCTACTACTAATGAAAATAAACCCAGAGTTGTGTTCCTTGGTCTGTTGACATTTACAGACATGAACTCGGCGCCAGGCTGGGAGCTGCTGCTTAGGCATAGGTGAAACTTCGGTGCAGCAAACACAGCCCACAGTGAGCCACCGAAGCACCCCCTGAACGTCAAGCCCTGTGGCAGGAATCAGTGGGGTGGTGGCTGCGGGGCTGCCCGTCCCTCAGCCAGCCCTGCCGAAGGGCCTTGCTGTCCCGGTGGCTCTGTCCCTGCTAGGATGCTGCTCTTGCTGCCTCCGAGACTGCCCCAGGGCTTGCCCCGCCGTAGTTACAGAGTTTAGGGGGATTTAGCTAAAATATTACTTACGAAACTGTGATGATGAGGAGAAATAGCTGCTGTAAAGCACGTTGCGTATGTAAATGGCAGCAACACAGTTGAGATCAGTCTTTGAGTTTAAACTGAGCTTGGAGCCTCAGGATTTTGGCCGGTTGCTTGAAACATTCCGTGCTGCAGTGATACCTCGGGGAGGGAGTTGTCCTACACGTGCTTCCGGCTGAAGGTATTTCTAGCTATCTTCTTACGTGTGGGACTTGCAGAAGAGGAAAAACTAAATTGTTCCTTCTCATTTTCTTGTATTGTAATTATTTTTTTCTAAATATAAGCAGATAAAGATGTAATACCAGTCAGCTTAACTTGGGCAAAATGCGGGAGAAGGAGGGGAGAAAGGAAAGGTTGCACAAGCTAAAAGAAGTGCAAAAATATTTGTGCTGTATTTTAGTCTTTTTTATTTCCTTTTGGCTTTGTTTTTCTTGTGGCATTAGCGGGATAGGCCCTACCAATTTTGCTGGCATGTATTTGTAACCCAGGAATGCTTTTTGGCAGATGTAAAATTAGAAACAAATTTCGTGTGTTCTGCAGTGCCCTCCAGTGCTATAAAGCACAGGAACAGAGTGTGCGGCTTTTTTGGGACGACTCCAGGAAACCACAAAGAAACTGAGATTAGAAACAAAATCAGGGAAATAAATAAATACAAAAGGAAACACTCACACCCCCCTCCCCGCAGCAGATGCTGCACAGCTTGGGAGGGGAGCACAGGGCGAAGCCCCCCCGCCGCCCTCATGGGAGCAAACGATGGAGCCCTCGGTGTGACGGGAAACAAGGGCACGTGATTCAGGTCTGTTTTCAAACAAGCGCTTCCAGGATTTCGAGGCGAGATGATGCTCCGAACTCTACCTGTCTATTTTCAGGCATGTGAATGAATAAAGCACCGCTCCCCTCCCCCCGACAGGATGGAACCGCTGTACGCTCGCCCCATCAAATTAAAGGCAGGCAGGTTTTCATTTCCAAGCCTGCATGTTTGGAGATGATGGATGGTGAGATATATGTCTCTATAATGAAGGTTTCATTACGAATTTTTTTATATGTGCAACATGGCTCTTCATTTCCAAACAAGAAGTGCCATCCTCTTCCTTATAGCTCCTAGATCCAATACGTGTGATATTGCCAAAGGAAATAATCAAATAACCACTGAATATATTGATTTAATATGAAGTTTTATTTGCTCCAGTTTTACTGCAAAGCATCAGAAAACCTGAATGACATTAATAAACTGTATAAATAAAAATAGGGAGAGGTAGTGATCGGGCCATTAGAGATAAATGATCAGTGGGATCATATGGTTGCAAGTATTCAAGAAGATTTAGCTGGCTTGTCTCTGCCTAGTTGATGCCCTGCTGCCCACTGCCTGCAAACAGCCAGGTGATCAAGCTGTCTCAACTTCAACACTGACAGAAAGCAAGTTTGAGTAAAGAATGTTTAGAAGCCACTCATAATTATAAACAAAAAAAAAGGAACAAAAAACTTGAACTTTTTATGCACTCCATAACGGTGTTCTTTTCCATTTGCGGTAAAAATACCTTGTAGTGTGTACATGTGATAATGGTTGATGAGCAGCGACACTTGGTGTGCCTTATATACGGACTGCAAGCTACATAATCTCCATCTTCAATGTTGGCCAATCTCATACATGTTTGGGTTGATGGAGAGTCGCAGGAAGCCTGGTGTAAAGGGGTTTAAGCCAAACTGTTCTGCCAGGAAGCCTGGACTGTCTGTGGAACTGGTCATGTGTGGAAAAGGTTCATCTTTAAGGGAAAAGGCTCATTGGAAGTACCTACAGTCTAAAAGATGGGCTGTTGCCCAGAAGTGGCGCTGACGGAGCGGGACTGTGATGGGTGTCGTCTGGGGGAGGCGTACCGACATAGCCAGGAATGCAGGAAAGGGAACCGCTGTAAAACTGCCCAGTGATTTTCCTGCAATTACCTATTCGATTTCATGTTAGCCTTTTTTCACCTTTCCTTCTCTCCATCCTCTCCCAAGGGATTTTTTCTACTTCAATTTGCACGTATGTGCACAGTGTAAAAGTCTCCTCACCTCCTTAAACCTCGCTCTCTGCCACTGTAAACGTTGCCCTCCGAATGCAAGGACTTCAGTGACCCAGTTTTGTGTGGCGTCAAAATGTGAAAGTTCAAAAAGCGTTTTGTGATTTTTCTGGTAATACTGTGCGTAGCCCTGAGCGCGGTTACCCTAGAGCTGGCGGAGTTCTAGGAAAGAGGGAGAGTTCTAGGAAAAACCCAGCAGCACCACTTTGCTCTGCCCCTGCACCGTTACCCCCCATTAAAAACGCATTATGCGCTAGCACTGAGAGGATAAATTAAAACTGCCCAGACAGCTTTAGGTTATGCATTTGAGTGTTGAATCCAGCTGGTGGAGAGCTGGGATTTTGCTGAGGCTGGACACGCTGGTGAGTACACGTGTTGAGATCCACGTAATACTGTCCTAGTGCCCACAGCTGCGGTCACTGATAATTTTTTTCTCTTGCTTTTTGGTGGAGGCTCAGGCCCACCCGTCCCAACTGGATCCTGTGGGACGGTTTCTCGTGTTGCTTGCTTGTGGACTTTACCCATCAGTGGGTGCAGTGATGAATTTTTGTCATGGCAAGACCTCTCTGTGTGGCTTCCTGCGAAAGCTGGCGAAGGAACAGGCTCCTCTGGAGGAGTCTGACAGCAGCCCCCGTCTGACCCCCACACAAACCCGCCGCAGACCCAGCCCCCTCTTCACTTAAGCACTGAATTGACAGAGTACATCTCAACATCGTTGTCTCAATTTGTCTCCAGAATTTCTGGTTTTCTCTGTGAGGTTTTCTCCACCAGACACTGTCTTATGCTAGAAGGAAAAGATTAGTATTTGATACTAATCCTAGAGATGTTTGATTTTTTGCTTTCTTTGAAAGTTGATTAAATGCAGCTTGTCATCCCTCTCCTTTTCTGAGAAGCAATAAAGTGCACTGGTGTCACAAGGACAACATATCTCAGAGCTTCTCCTTCTGCTGTGGCAGCGTCGTACCCAAGCGCTCATTCTACCTAAGGAGTGCAAGAGCTAGTGCAAAAGAAAGTCTAATAATAATTATAGGCTACTATTAATAATGAGTCTATAATCATTAGAAGTTTGCAAGAGAGATGTGGCTTAACCAGTACAGGATGGGAGGGCATATAGGGGGCTGGGGGATGTAAGCAGCAGACAAGACCTTTGGCTAACAATTTGCCTGTCCCTCATATTGGTGTCATGTACTCACACAGGTTACATGAAGAAGTTTTACCACGTTTGTCACAGAGAGCTGCAAATCCATTATGCAGATGATGTTGGATCACAGAAATATTCTTTAAGGAAGGGGGAACAAGTGAAAATACCTTTATTCCTTTGGCTGGATGGGAGCTTTAGAAAAGTGGGTTTTTTTGAAAAATAAATCTTGCTGGAAGGTTGGAATCCTGACAAAACAGTAACATGACCCACGGTGGACTATCATAAAGGTGCCATTATGGTCAATTTAGAGAATATATACTTTTTTGAGCTCTGTGAAATGTATATTCTGTATTCAAGGTCTGATAAAGTGGATTATTGACAGGTAGAGCCATAGGGTGCTTCCAACTCAGTGGTTACTTGTTTTTCTTGTACTAATAAGGATCCAGTAAGTTTTTAAAAAGGGAAATTTATCCCCTCATGTAAGGTAGCAGTGAGTGGAGAACTGTACCTGAGATCACAACCCTCAGAAGTTAGTAGGAATTAGAGCTCTTTGAAAAACGAGACCCTACTGTCCCAACCAAATGATTGGGAGATGATTACTTCTGTATCTACGTGCTTGAAAGAGATCAGCGTAATTTTATTTTTTCAAAACGTGTTTGAGTGTTGAATGCTGCATACTGAAAATGCAAAACTAAATGCTTGGAACTTTGAATTTATCGTCGTGGTGCTCTGTTCCCTTCTGGTTCCTGTGCCACCGCCAGCTACAGCCGTCCATCAAGCCCAAAAGGTCCCTTTGATTCGTTTTATTCTTCTGAAGGAAGCAAAGAAGCAAGCAGCTGGGTTAGAAATGCTGTAGTGCTCCTACGTGGAGGTATTGCATGTTTGTAACATAAAACTTGGATTAAGTCATTTTGAGGGAGGTAGCGTTCCCATTAAGGATGGTGGGTAGAACTTGGCTGCGTGTCCAGTGCATGCCTGGAATTTGGTCGTCGCCTGAAACTCCCTGTGTGCCTCTTGGACTGCGCTGCCAGAGAGAGCAACTGAGACCCACAGAAGCGGGCAGCTCCGTACCTGCAACGAGGCAGAGCGGAGGGAAGCGGCAACAGGCTTTTTTTTTTTTTTTTTTCAGCCAGGCTTGGCTTCAGCCCATCCCATAACAACTGACTGCAGAGCTTTGCCGTTTTACACCGAAAGAGCTTTGGTGGTTTATGGACTATCTTCTAGTGTCTTTACATACCAACATTTTTGTTAGTATTATCATTATTGTTATTGCTTTCAGCAGAACTTCCCCTAGATGATCTTTCATCCATCAGCGTCTTTTGCATCCCAGAAGAATGTAAGAACTGGCTTTGGCTACAGCTAGAGTCCTCTGCCTCAAACAGAAGCTGAAGTGCTTGGGGCTGTTAGTGAAAGCGTTGCATTTGTGTGTGTTTGCTAAGTACAGAGACTGTTGGTGCTGCTTTCTGTTAAGGCTACCCACTTCCCATTTCATGCCCAGTTTTCAGTTGTGTATAATAAAGCTGAACATCAGCTGTTCACTTGTGATTAGAAGACTGTGGGCAGCACTCTCCTGCCTTGTTGGCGATTGCAATCTGGTCCTGTTCAGCATATGTCTACTCCAGGTGTACTTGTAACACAGGTTGGCTGCCAGGAGTGAAAGGCAGTATCCCCGTAGGTATACTGCTGCAATGTAAATGGGGAAACCCAGGCAGAAGGGGGGTAAGTTCTTAGCAGTGAAGGCGTGGAGCCATGGGCCACCGACTGGGCAGGTTAAAGCCAGCATGAACATGCCAAGCTGGGCTGCAGCCTCGTCAGTGCTCAGTGGGAACCACTTGTTGCATGGTAAGTTTTTTGGGACAAAGTTTGCTTCATCTTAACGAACACAGGTGCTGGGCTGGAAGCATAGAGGATGTTCTCATGGCAAAACTGAGCTTTAATCAGCCAGCAGAGTCACAGGTGAAGTCATGTCATACACAGCTTCTGCCTCAAATCTTAACAGAGAAATGTCACTGCGGGCCATAGACCTGTGTGTATGTTTTGAACCCACAAAGGCTTTAAAAATGTGCACATTCTTCTTGTGCGTGTTCTTCCAACTCCACCCCTTAGTGTGCAGTAATAATGTATTGGAGACCAACTGAAGAATGGGCTCCCTCCTGCGAGGGCGTTTGTGAGGTGCAGCAGGGAGCTGGGGAGAGCCGCTCCCGCCTGAGGGAGAGAGCTTGGCAGGACCTGCCGAGTCCTGCCGCAAACGCGGTGCTCGCCAGCAGCCTCCGCTCGCTGCGCTGCGCTGGGCGCAGGGAAGCGCTGCAGCTGGGCACATCCAAACCCAGGGCTGGTGCTGCGATCGCAGCCGGCTCTTCTCGACGGCAGAGTCGTCTTCAACCTTGCACAGCTTAAAGTGCTGCCTGCGCTCTGCTCACCTGCTGCTTCTAGCTAATGAAGTTTGTACATGATCGTTACTGAAGCTATTACAAACTGTTTTCCTTGCAAGGAGGTTTTGTCTTGGAACTCTTTAAAATCCTCCAGAAACCCCTGTTTATAACTGAGATAAGCTATTACTTTCGTTTGGTTAATGCTACAGTTTAGCAGAATTGTTATTCTTTCAGTGTTTACTCTAATAATGATTTTGATTGTCACGTGTTTTCTTTGGGAGTTCTTTGTTTCCAGTGATAAATCTAAATATTTAGCTGGCTGAGGAGGAGGTACAAATGGTATTAGCATGTTTCCCAGGAGCATAGCAGGATGTTGTCCTGCCACAGGAATTCCGTGGTCCTGGATTTTTAGCAAGACAGGCAAAGCAGGGAGGGTAAGGGAGGATGGAGACACCTGACTGTCCTGACAATCCCTGTGGTAGCTTTCTGAAGAGAGCTTTAGCTCCGTATCTCATCCCTTCTACTTGAAGTCCCTTAAGTAGCCCAGAAATAGCAAATTTAAGATTACTTTGGTTTTGTTACAGCTCCTTGAGTGTTCAGATTTCCTTCCAGTGTCTCTTTGCTTTCCTTTTTCATCGTGCTCCCCTTAGAATCTGCCTACGCTGGAGGTGGCAGAGCGGGTGGAGACACCCCAAGAGCATTTTTGGATCTGGCCATGTTGGCAGCAGGCGTGCCTGAGGTCCACACGCACACAGCGTACGGACCCAGGCCTCCTGCTGCGCTAGCGAGTGTCTGGTGGAGACAGGGTGGGAGAAGGGGATTCGAGCTCTGCTAATCGTTACCCCACGCCCTGGTGAGCTGGCAAACGACCTTGCTCACGGTGTGTAAAATAGTGATGCAGCGCTGCTCTGGATTGATGTCCAAGAAGCGCTGAGCTGCTGTGCGGCAGAGGGGACCTGCGGGTGTGGGGAGCAGCGGTGTCCCAGCGCTGGCTTCCACCGTTACCTCCCAGTTAGCAGAGAGCCCTCGGGCTTTATTCACTGCCTCGCTCCCTAGTAGGGTGCTTTCGATTCCTGCTCTTGCACAACTTAGAACACCAATTAAAACAGGCTGATGTCTGGAGCCTTTAAAAGAAAAAAATTTAGTGGTATTCCTGTTCTAGAGATGGATCCTGAACTCCTGACTCAGAGCAGCCTTGCAGCGATTTCAAAGGCGTGTTCTTCAGGCGCTGCTGGGTTGGTCCCTATGGTCTGTTGGCTGGTGTACGAGAAATACAGAAAAGCCCTTGACTATTAGTGGGTTCCGCTGTAATTCAGAGTAATACCAGATGTTTCATTATGTATCAGTCGGCTATAAAACTGCTGCTTTGAGCCATTGAACAAAGACAGTTGACAAAAGAAAAATTAATGTTGTGTCTTTGATCTCATGTTTTAAATTTGTCTTTTATAAATAGTGATGGGTTCTGGTTAAAAACACTCTAACAATTTGTTAAATATGCAAATGTCTGAAGTTTCTTAGCAACAGAACAAATAAGTGTTTTTCTTCTAATATAATATGTATGCTAGTTTAGTAAGCACACAATAAGTTAATTAGGCTGCGGTTAGGTATTATTTGTAAATGTCATATTAGCATGCTGCTTTGTTTCTTTGTTGCAACCAAAAGCCTCAGACTCACTGATGTCACTTATTGCATGTTGGTTTTTCCTCTAGTTTTGAAATGAGTTTATTTTTTAACATACTTGTGGGCAGAATAATGATTTATTAAGTTGTGTGTTTATTATTGTTTTTCTTGGTTGCAATGTCTCATTGTCTTTACATTGTTAGCAATGTCAGAGATTTTACAGGGAAGTTCTAGGAAAGTACACATTACATGTCTAATAAAGCTGCTGCAGTTTACTGTGATTAATGTTGTTACAATGAATACCAAATGAATTAATAATGATGGGGCCACTTAATTTTGAAATGTTGGCATTTGTCTAAACGCTGCTTTGAGAGAGGGTGGAGGAGCTTGGCATGGTAGGAGTTGGATAAAGCAGCATTTTTCTTGCCAGCATCCAAGCAGCTTGTTCTCTCCAAACAGTTATGGTCAGCCGTTAACATATTCACTGCCAAGTAGATTTATGTAAATCCAGAGAACCTTTTTCTGTGATTGTAAAATTTCACTTTATAGCCTTGTGTTTTCTCCCTCCTCTAACAAAGCTTTCTGCCAACAGCTCTGCTGCTTCCATGGTCTTGCTGTAGCAGGTGGGGAGAGATTCCAGTCCCATACGCCTGTGGGTGACTGGCAACGGCGAGGGATGAGAAAGAACATTCTTGCAAACAACCAAGCAAGAAGTAACTTTCCTGTGAAAATTCGAAAAATTTGGAACACTCAGATCAAATTGCATTGCTAATCCAGGAACGCTTCCCTGACAATCGTGAGGCACATTTCGAAGTGTCTTAAGCCTCACTGCAGTGGTCCTGTAGCCCTTTATTGGTAGGGAGTAGTTTTAGATGAGGCTTTTTTGCCCTGATAAAATATCTGGAACAGCAGAATCGTGACTTGCTCGCTTAGAACACTCGGAAGAGAATTGCTGTTCATGTAGGGCAGCGTGTGCAAGTCACTGTGTCCACCTGGCTGAAGCCCAGCCCTGGAACTGGGCGAGAGATGCGTGAGGAGAAACAGCCTTGACTCTGTGGTTGTGTTAACATTTCCATCCACATGGAGAGAGTGATTTTTGCCATATCTGAGCATTTGGAGATGGATTTTTATGCTCTCTGCATGGAGGCTCATGCATTCTCATAACTTCAGTTCTCAAGTGGCCAGCAGAAACTATCTGTTAGATCCTTGCTACTTGCCAGAGGATGAAGGTGATATGTCCCTCTGATTTTTTATGAAACAAAGCAGCTTTTCTGCAAAAATAAAAGAAGATATCATGGGTTACTCCTGCCCAAACATATTACCCCCAGTGTAGCAGGTCAGAGCTTGCTGAGGTTGTTGCCATTACTAACAATGATGTTCTGCTGTTGGTGAGTTGCGCTGAACATTGTCCGTCTCCTACCTCAATTTTGAATTGCCTTCTTTCTCACTGGGTCATCTCATTTTGCAGTAGTTTATATTGCCTTTTAGTCACCTAAGCACTGGAAAATCACCAGCATGACAGTCACCTCCTATTACGTGCATAGACCAAACGCTGTAAAATTGAGCAGACAATTTTATGAGGGCAGGTGAAGGGAGAAATCCAGCAGAGGTGGGATACGATTGTCATATTGAGAATGGAGAATGGTTTGCAATCAGTTGCCTCTCAAAGGCATTGAGGTCAAAGGAGTATCTGATGGTGGTTTCCCTGTTAGTCTTTGTTGTGCACATGAGAAAATCCTACCTGAAAATGCCTATAATGGTACAATTCCTTTTAAAATTGTTTTGAAAGTAGATGGAAATCTAGTAACAACTCCTAGGTGTTAATGACTCCTCTATCTTGGAATTGCAGACTCACCTTTTCAGACTCTGTATTTTGGAGCATTTCTGGAAATCAGCCATGAACTGTAATGAACATTTTGACATTTTCAGCTCATTCTTGATACCTGTTCCATGGCACCTACTAACAGCGTTGCGTGGTGCCGTGCTGGTCCCTACTGCAGTACTCATCACTGGAGGGATCAGTGCTCGTTTGTGTTCCCACACCTCTGTTGTCCATCTCCCGGTTTGGTCGATGGCAGTGCTGTAATTCCTGCCCTGGGGCTTTCCTGCGGGATCAGCACTGGAGCCAATCAGGTGCTGTGTCTCTCCAGACACCATTCCCAGCAGCTGCTCCCCCATAGCTGCGGGATGTGCTTGAGAGGCTGGTACCCTGAGGAGTTACTGAGCTGCTTTTTATAACAAGTAATTGGGGCCCTTCTCTCTTTTTAGTTTCAAGCACAAAAAAAAATTCTCTTTATCTTCCTCAAAGCTGTTGCAGATGTACAGTAGCTCAAATGATTTACACACATGTATCTTGACCCGAGAGAAACTGTGGATGGCTCATCCCAAATACAACTTTGTGGAGTGTTTGTTTCTCTCTGGCTACTGCATTTACCCGTGCTGATTAGGTGTGATGTTGTCGTTGGGTACAGCTGTAGCAGCAGTATTATAACATTTGGATCACTACCAGCTTGTGGCAAACTTCATTACTGCAGCATCTCTGGGAGTTGAAGGTGATGGACTTCTGTGTTTTGCAAAAATTTCATCACATCAGCAAAGTAACTTTATTATCCTGGGAGAAAATGTTACGAGCATCTAGATTGGCCACCTGTATAATGCAGGGCATAGATTTTGGATTTATATTTTCACAGCAGCACCCATGATCTCTCCATTGAATTAAAGCATGCTGGATGGTTTATTTTCTAGGAATCCCAGAGCACATTGAACGATGGACCTCCTTCCCAGTAGTCCGTTCAATTTATTAATTATCTTAACCAGTTATTTCATCAAAAGGTTTTAATTTTGGATGGATCTGAAGCCTGTGTTGCAGGTTGGTTGGTTTTCCGCTCCCCAGGGATCACAGAAGGGCCGTACGCAGCAGTCTGGATGTGCTGTTGCAAGGGTAACTGGTACAGATGGGATACCTGCCCTGTGAGGATGGAGGGCACAGGCAGCTGTGGTACCTGCCAGCTTTGAAATTGTGTTTATGAGCAGGATTGCAGAGGGGAGCTCTAGAAAGAGGCACTGGAGGCACTGTCGTGGGGCTTGGCAAAAGTAAATGGCCTGAAGAAATGAGCAATGACCCTCTCTGTCGTGTGGCTGTTTACAGCTACTGCCAGCCCTGGTGAGAAAGGGGGGGGGGAGCACAAGAGCGGGATGTGCCCCTGGCTTGTCAACAGCTCTCTGGCCCTGCATACGAATGAGCAGCACAGCATTGTATGTGCGCATTTGGTTAATATCCTAAAATCCATCTTAATGAAAACGCAGAGTTCCGTAGTAAACCATCCTCTTGCTGATTTAATCAGAGGTAACCTGGGTGTCCCCTTCGACTTGAATCCCTTTGTGGTTGTTTGGGTAGTTCTCTCCTTTTGGCCAGCATGGTTTTATTCTTTCCTCGTTATGGCTGATGTCTGTCTCTGCCATTCTGTCTTCCTTCTCTTACTTGGACTGTAGTGCCCTTGGCTGTGAGCTCATCTCTGTCCTGTGCTGAGGTGACACCAACCGTGATATGGCTGTGATTCCTGGCAAGGGCTCCTGATGCTGGCAGAGAGGGGGAGCACAAATTGGTGGAGGGTTTCCCAAAGTTCATGAGCTGTAACAGTTTGCACAGGGAGTCTTTAAGCAGAAAATACTTTGCTTTTCTGAAGTCTGTGCAAAGCAAATCTAACTTCCCATGAAAGCCTGCAGGATTTTTATCTACTTGGTTGGTCACTGGGGAAAGGAATTTTTACAGTGTGTGTTCATTGAATTCCAATAAACACCCAGCAAGTGCTATATATGCTAATTAAGAGATAATGTTAATGGGTTGGAATGTTGTCGCAGGATTACACTCTACTGCTGCCACCAAAAGCGTTGGGGCACTTACCTAAATAACGGTTACGGACGTGGGTGGAGCCGTATTTAGTTCCCAAAGCAGGTACCATGGCCTGCGGGACGGGGCATGGCGGTGCCTTTGGCTGTGCGAAACGGTGGATGGAGAGGGAGCCGGTCGCCTGATGGAGGGACAGACGGATGGACGGACGGCGTGACAGGCGCTGTGCTATTGTTACCCTGCCCCTTTCCCACCGGCTGTGGCAGAAGCCTTTGTCTGCCGCCGCTAGGTGGGAGGGGGCTTGCCACAAAAGAACAGTTTGGTTAAAGCATTCCGGTGTTTTATGAATAAATTGGATTCTACTTACAGCATTATTAACCTGCTGTATTCTGACAGGCTTAGGGGGAGATTATCGTGCGCTTGAACAAATCAGTATCCACAGATCCACACAAATACTGGGTTTTAACAAAAATACACTGTGATTAAGGCACACAGCGGATCAAATTCAGCCCTGACTTACACCAGGTGCAATCTCATTGATATCTGTGGGTTAAAAAGCAATTTTTACAACTTAAAGCAATCAGAAATCAGCTTAGCGTACAGACTTACTAGACCAAAATAAGGCCCAAGAGACTGTACGCTAAGCTGATTTCTGATTGCTTTAATTTTTTTAAACTTTTATCAAAGATTAATGGTCAATTATCTGGCAATCTGATTTTCTGGTACAGATTCCATTTGCATAATTTCATAGACACTTAAAATATGACCAGACTCTAATCAGTGTGAAATGGGTTGAGGCATGGCTTGGTATGGCTGATCAAAATCAGCCACAATCCCTGTAAATATGTACTATTGCTGTAGTAACAAGGGTGATTTTAATAGGCTGTCGTCTGAGCAGTAAACAATCGGTTTGGATCTCTTTTTTTGCTCTCTGCATGGCTAAATATGACCTCAGGCCTAATAGGCAAAAGTACTCAGTCAAACCTTACTTTCCTCCAGGTTTTTTATTATGTGCTTGAGTGCCACTGTTTCTGCAGATATTCCTGCCATTTATTTGCTTTTGCGACAATACTTGCAAAAATGTCCATCAAACTGCACGCACAGGCTAAAGTGGAAAATACTCTGCAATATTTTCCCTCTAGAGTAATCTTTACTTAATTCATGTGAGTGTGGAGTGCCACTCCAAATCCCCAAAAACCACCGAAAAGTCATATACCCTGGGATTAAGGAAAGTTGATTTTGCAAAGCGGGCTGATACTGCTGCTTTGTGGATATTTCAAGGCAAGGAATGAGTCAGATGCTCTGCTTCTGCTCCCTGTGTACGTCATGGGCCAGATGATGCTCTGGCAGCTGGGTGGAGCTGCTGGAATACATCCTCCAGAAAGACACCCGGTCTTGATTTGGAGGTGTCAAGAAATGGAGAATTTACCATCCCCTTTGATCATCTGATCTAGTGCTTAATTACTCTTCTGTTCAAATGTGTTCCTTGTTGTTGGTATTGTACTGCTTTACCTCCAGCCTGTTAACGATTCTCTCTGTTACCTGGCTGTGATGCACGGTGCTACCTCCATCTCCATTTCGGTTTAGCTACATTGATCCAGCCCTTCAAGGAGCCGGTGGTGTGGCACTCGGCAGTGTGCAGTGCATCTGCGCTGGCTTTAATCCAGTCCACTTAGTAACAAAAGCGATGGAGACGGCAAAAGGACGACTACAGGATGAAGCTGGCCACATGGAGGGGGGGCTTATATAGTTAATGCCAAACCCTTCTGCAGCTGTGACATCTCTCTTGGTGTTACCAAGCCAAACTAGACAAAATCCTGCCTCCTTGCTGCAGTGCAGACTGAAGTGAGCCGTGTTCTCCAGCTCTGTTTTGCTCAGGCTGTTCAGAGAGGGTGGGTGTTTGTGCTCTTTAATCTTTTAAGATTTCTTCCAGAAGAGGTGCCTGGCATTTTGCTGGTGTTCTAATCGCGATGCTCTGCTGTTGGGTGGCTGCTCTTTCTCACTTGGAGATGTATTAGGAGGGATTTTAGGCTGGAGAGACTGCGAACTGGTGGGTTGTCACTTGTGTGGTCGCTAGGACAATGTGCTGCAGTGGAGGAGACCAGCTGTTGGGTCTCGGTATGGTGGGACAGACTGTCTCGCTGCCAGGTGTTCCTGGAGATACCTCTGAGCCCAGGGAGGTCTGGTCCACTGGGGGTGTGCAGTTTGTGAGGGCTCAGGTGTGTGTCAGACCACCCGTGCTGAGAGGGGAATGTGTTCCACGTCAGACAGGGACTGGGGAGGGCTGAAGGAGAAAAAAAGCAGGGGCAAGGAAGGGTCCACTGGTTTCATTCCCCTTGGTGCAACAGTGCCTGACATGGTTAGGTGTCATCAAAAAGGACCAGCAAATTGGTGGAGAATGTTAAAATAATAAATCTGGTCATCCCACCACCCAAAGCCATCCATAAGACAGCTTCTGTTTGTGTCCAGTGAGCTGGGGAGGGGGGGGAATGCTCGCGTCTTCTAAATCTTTTTCATCTCATTGCAAACTTTCCAAGGGTGGGAGTTATAAACAGCCAAAACTTCTGTACTGGCCCAGTCCCCTCCGTTCTGGTTGATCCATAAATACTAATTTTTTATAAATCTGAAAGTAAACGCAGGTTTTTCTCCTCCCGTCTTCTGTTGGTTTTGTAGGTCACAGTGCTCGTTACTCATCTGTCCTGTAAGTACGTGATGTACATACACAGAGAAAGGGGTCAGGAGAAAGCTAATGTCACGAAAGACATGCACAAATGTTGGGTTTTGTTTTCTTTGGTGGTTTTTTCAAATCCTGTTTTGATTTTTAAAGCAGGTGAACTTCTGAACACAAGGAGTGCAAGACTGGCAGAGCCCACCTTCCCCAGGTCCCTGAGTCTCACGCCAGCAGTCGGGAGAGAAAAAAATAAACTTGCTCCAAATGCTGGTATAAAACAAAACAAAAAAAGGATTCCTAGATGACAGGACTCAAATTGAAAGAAACAGTAAAAGAGTAGATTTCTGCTTATCAAAAAATGTAAGAGTCCGTGTGTGTAAAACTCCGTTCACTTCTTTCCGCCAGGGGCCCCCTTGCAGAGCTTTCTCCTCCTGGTTGTGTTCATTTCTTTGTTGTTTTGCAGCAGCTCTTTTGGGGTAGGTGTTTTGGTGCAGCACCGTTTCTTTGTACTACCGACATTTCCTCAGAATGTGCACAAAAGGAAGAGAAACACCTTATGGGGAAAAAATCCTAGGAATTATAAAGGCACTTATAATGTCTTTCATGACTTTGAAACTGTCTAATAAGATTAAACAGTACCTATATATATACACACACCACTACTGTGTAGCACACAGAAGAGGAAAATATGGATCTTGAAGATTAATAGAAATTAATCTGTTATCTTCATCCTCCATTTAATTCCATGAGGTTTTTCAGGAGAGCTGTGAATGAGTACTATGGATCTGAAAAGTCTTAAATTTTGGAGTATTTGGAGTCAAATACCAGAATTTTATGGCGGTGATCGGGTTTCTGAGAAAGAGTCTATGAAGGTTTTGTTTTGACCCTGGCAAAGTCCCCTCACTGTGGGAGTCTCACTTACGTGAAGGTCGTGTTAATATATTCACTGGGGATTTTCTTTGTGAAATTAAGCAACAAAAAATGGTCCTCAGTTTTGGTTTGTTTTGGTTTTAACTATTATTATATTTTAAGATATGGTAAAGTGAAGTGCAGCTGTGGAATATTTTTGTAATCTTTGCAACAGTGAGACGAAACTCCAAGCCACAACCCTGTGATACATGAGTGTTTGCAGTCTTTCTGTTTTTTCTTTTAGAAACTATTGTTCTTGTCCCTTCCATCGTAAGAAAGCTTCACAGTTCTTTGAATTTACAAAAATGCCTATTTATAGGCATAGTTATGTATTTCTAGGTCCCATATTTTTTGAAAGGCAGATACAAAAATTAAAATTTAGTGTTTGCCCACTTGTTCCTCCCCACAAACTTCACGTGTCAAACTGTCAAACCTGTGCCTGAGCAAACGCTGCCGGCCTGTCAGCTCTGCGTCAGCCGAGGGTGGGGCGAGGGGTCACTGAGCGGGGGTCTGTAAGAGCGCGGGGACAAAAGTTGTTACCGATTTGGTACCTGGGGAGATGTGTGCCTGCAACATCCATCAGCCTTCCTCAGGGAATCCCATGGGATTCCATTAAAGAATAGGGGTTTCTTTCTGTTTCTCATTTATGCAAATAAAAGGTGAACCGGAAAAGACATCAATAAGAGTTAAGTGGCAATATCAAGTCAGTTTTACTGCCAGGTCACCCGGTCCCCAACAAATCAAGTAGGAAAAATGTGTCATTTATCAATATAATAAACAGGTATATCGCTCCTAAACCCAAACAGCTCTCTTGAAACCATACCCCAGAGCAAACCACCCATATCCTTTCCAATGTGCAAAGCAGAAGCTCTCTGTAGTGCTTCTTGCTTTAGACAGTGTATCTGGCCAGAGAGCGGCCAGCGTGCAGTTTAACCGGCTGTGAGCCGCAGCACGGAATTCAGCAGGTTGTGCTAGCTTCCCTTGACACCCCATGGAGGGAAATATCTAGATTTTTCTCTCCACTTTATATAGGGTAAAATTGTGATCCAGGCTTTGGACTAATAACCATCACTAGCAGAGCTTTATAGACATGTCGGTCTACCTGGCTGGAAGGCTGAAAGAAAATGAGTGAGCTCTAGCAGAGATTTCATTATACTTTCTGGTTTCAGGAGACTTCATTTCTTGCTCCTCTCTGTCTTTCCCCTACTTTCTATCTCAAATAATTGTTGTTGAAAAATCATTTTAGTCCTTTAAAGTATACTTCCCCCCTGGTATTGCACATCACAAGTTTGTATAAAAATGTCTTTTGGGTTGTGTCTTCAATTGTGCACATCGCTGCCGTGATTTGCGTGATCAGTCAGCAATTGCGTGTAGGGGAAAAAAAGAAACCAACATGCCATCCCTAACCAGCGCGAGTGACTATAGGGGACGAGTACAACCCTCAGGCCAGGACTGAGCTCTCTGGACTACAAGCATCTCAGCACGTTGCCTGACTTGGGAGCACGGCTGCTCCAGGTTCCTCCAGAGAGGAGGACGGCTCGAAAACTGTTCTGGTTCTTGACGGGAGAAAGTTTTATCTCCATTTATCGGCGATGGAAGCTAGCATGCACACATCCTCACACTAGGGATTGGCTGAGGTATGCCAGTCAATTGAAGAAATTATGCAATGATGGGCAGATGTTTGTGTTCTCCCACAGCGATTATAGGGGCTTTGTTTCCATGAGAAATCAGGCCAAAAATTTTCTTCTCGAGAACAAAAACCA
>Ga0181612_101757_pt1 | contig 26857 bp, 16 predicted proteins | sample HoacroProtozoa21_FD_119630 | JGI IMG/M metagenome (GOLD analysis project Ga0181612, IMG submission 119630) | Hoatzin crop microbial communities from Cojedes, Venezuel. Combined Assembly of Gp0051906, Gp0051904, Gp0051908
ACAAATAAGCAATAATAGAGAAACAGACAATGAGGCTGACTTTAATGTGTACCCAAAATCTGCTGTCTGCCAGACTACCTGAACGGCTTTGTTTGTCTTTATATAAAATTAACACATCAGTCATCAGACAAAATTATGTATTTTTTTCAAATACTGTTTTGCAGCTGTTTGTATGGTATTTATTGATGGATATGTCAGCTAACGAGTCTTTGAAACTCTCATTTAAGGACTAGAACAAGGAAGGAAGAGAAAAGAAAATGTGGAGTTTTTTTCAGTAATGCACTACATGTGAAGTCCTGTGAGGCACAGAATGTACAAGATATGTTGTTGTTAACTGCTGTCATTTTTGGCTGCGTTATATCAGTGTCTCTGACTCTTATTCTCCAGATCTCCCTGGGATGTCATCAAGAATAACCTTTGGACATTAATTTGTCTAGCTGATACATTGTAGGATCATCATTAAGTTCTGGAATGAAAATTTGATAAAAGTGAGACAAAATGAAAGAATACGTTCTTATCAAAGTCTGTTGAACAATGCTTTTCCACAACAACATTGAAATTGGATTCTTATCCATCAGAAGGGGCATTGTCTGTTTAATTTGGGCAAAAAGATTTCAAACGGGCACCATGTGCCTCCTTACCTACTGTCCAAGAATAGCAATTTTTGTAGTGTTTAATATAGCAACTTCTACTTTTCTTTTGTTACTGACCTGGTCCCAGAAATACTGCTTTAAGCTATACTATTTTAATTAATGCAAATTCTTGTTTTTATTATTATTTAATAGAGTACTAGTGTTTTGGGTGTTTTCCTGGATACTTGAGTTAGCATTCATACGTCTAAACTTTCAGTGTACATTTTCTTTTTTTTTTTTTTTATTTTTCCCCTGGGCTCGCTATTGGTATTTGTAATCCCTTCTAAATAATTTAACAGTGTTTATATACCAATTAACTTTAGTTTAGTTCACTCAAAACACTTAAAGTAAGGTGTTAAAAAAAACCTCTGAACCTTACTGTTTCTTTCACCATCCTGCTTCTCCCAAAACTTAATTCATTGAAATGTAGAGAGACTGAATCCTAGTTTCCTGTAGACAATCACCTCTTTGTTAGAGGAGATACAGAAGACTGAAGCATTTTCTTTCTAGTCAGCCTGCAGTATCCACAATCGCTCTGAAAACATTGTGTCTGTAGCAAGCAGCTCTTCACTTTCATCAGTCTTATACCGCTGCTTTCATCCCAGCTGTATGTATCTGGTAACAATGTGGTAAGAGCTGCAAGAGAATGTTGTTTTATGATCAGTGGGGCATGACTAGCTAAGCAGTCTTCACTGGTAATTTCCTTCTCATTTACTCATCTAATCTTTTGTGGACCAATCATGGCCAAGCAAAAGAAAGCGAGAGTGGGCACTAAATCATTCTTCATGATTTAAAAATTTACATTTCATCTCCTGCTTCACAATGGATTTCCCAAATAATAGATTTATAATGTACTTGCAGAATTTTAAATAAACAGCCAGCCAGCCCTGTCTCCTGATTTTCGTTTGAGGCAGCAGGTGGCAATATAGTTTCAAGCATCTCTCCAAAAGTTTATCATACAGAAAATAATTTTATAAGAATTCTAAAACCATTTTTTTTGCTTGAAACAACAAGTTTCACAGTCCATTTGGATATATTTTTATTTTAATAATATATAAATTAAACATCTGTGTTTTGGTAAAAAGGAAACAGGTTCTTTCAAAAAGCAGATAGTAGTTGATCAAATGCTGCTATCTTAAGCTGTAAATAAAACTAATTTTTAAATTATGTACCTGCTAATCTACTGTATAGCCTGCTTTTTTATCAAGATTTCCACAGAAATGGTAAGGCTGTTTTTCTGTTCATAGTGAACTTTTCCTGAGGTGTCCAGGATGATATCAGAATGATTAACTAGTGCCTTTAATGTAAATCACGGTAGTTTCAGGACTTGGACAAAACCAGTACTATTCTATTCTTTTTCTATAAGTTAAGACCATCTAGAAAACTTGTTCTACACATACAGAACTGGAGGTTCCAGAGTGGGATGGGGTTGGGGGGTACAATATGCAGGCTTAATAGATAATTAATCACAAGTCTGTTTCAAAAAGCCACCCCAATATTAAAGAGCAATTCAGACTTTTGAAATCAGGTGGTTGGCCGTAGCGTTATGGGGGAGGGCAATGCTTTCAAAGTAACCGAATAAACCTGTCCCTGATATTCTGTAGTTAATTCTGTTCTATATTTAATGCTGTTTGTAAATGAATACTCATGAAATGTTACAGAGAATTCATACATTACAGTAGACTACTGGAAGGCAGCAATTGTACAATTGTACTACTACACCACTATTCAGTTTTGATAGCTGCAGAAAATTGATCACTTTTTTGTTTAGGTCGTACCAGTTCTACAGTAAACATCAACAGAATCAAGAGTTAATCATGTGCTAATCACTGTGGTTTGCTAAAACTGCATGTATTTTTGTATCGTTAACAAAAAAGTGAGAATCAGGGTAGCTGGAACAAAGTCACCTTTTAGCCCTTTCTGAATTAATCCTTTATCCCTACTTTGCAATTATGTTGTTGGTATGCAGTTTTACCCCTTGTTTTCAAGAATTCTTCCCTCCATGCATAGGAGCATTTGCATAACTTTTAGTCACTGAGATTATGACTACCCTTTTGGATTTAGAGGGAGAAAGAAAAATTTTTCGCCTTGCTGTATTTGAAGGTCTGGCTAAGAGTTATTAAACTTCAGTTTTTTTTTAAACCATTTTTAACCCAAATATTACACCTTACTTGCACAAAATATATGTCTAAGGGCAGCAGAGGCTTGAGGATTAAAAGAGTGAGGCTTGGTTAGTCTAAGTGAAGAAATTTACTCATTCATTTAGTTGTTCAAAAAGAAACATACCGTATATTTGGCCCTGGTGGCCCTGGAATGCACATATCATTATAAAGTAAATATGTAAGTGTGCACCATGAGACCAAAACTGGGCTTCCTCACTACACAGAACTTGAGCACGTACTCCGTTCGTAAGGCTGAAATGGAAAAAAGTAAAACATGTCTAAGTGAGTTTTGTCAGAGAGGAAGTAATTAACCATGATGTATCTCTGCTCTTAGCTTGAGTAGTAGTCTCACTGTAAATTCAATACATAAAGCATGTAAGTACCTATACTCCTTTTACTCTGTAACTTTAAATGATCTTTATTGAATTGAACACGCCTTTTGGTAAGTCTTTTTATATCTGAAGCAGAACTGGTTTGGCTTGCATATAACATTTCAAATTAATTCTTTAACAGCTACACCATAGATGAAGTTGGCCAAAATAATTTTACTTTGTCTACTGCCTTATTAAATGCCTGAAAGACTTGCTATTTTTGAGGGATCATATTTTGTTAAGTACAAGATTTTTATACAATTAAATGCAAATATGGATATTGTAACTTATGCAAAAGGATTTCGTACACTGTAAAAAAATGATTGCTTCTATTAGTGTATACTTGGCTTTGTTTTATCATGAAGGCCAGATAACTTCTTTTTTTATTCTTTCAAACTACCTTGGAAATTTTTTCCTGAAATATAACGTGCCATTCCCATGTTGGAAGGCAGAATTCTAAAAATATCCAGTGCTCCTTAACTGAACCACAGTTTCACAAGGAGTCCCTATGTAATGTTTATATGTTGAGAGGAGAACTGTATCAAAGTATTTATTTATCAAATGGAAAGGAGGATCACTCTGTCCCACAGCAGGAGAGTTATCCGTCTCACACTGAGAGTACATTGTGCACTAATGCTGATAGTACAAATTTTTAAGGCGCTCTAATTACCTGCAGCCTATAAATTGACATACTTTCTTAAATGAGCAAGGAAATCTAACTATCTAGTGTACATGCTATAATTTATAATGTTTTTTGAAGAACCAATAAAGGAGTTGTTGAAGATAAATCCTGCTCTGATACACATTTTTAAAAATACCAAAGTTTTTTCATGTTTCAGTATTTGTTACTATTTTAAATCATGGGAACCTTTCAACTTTAAGACAATTACTCTGTTTTATTTGAAGAGTTTTAACAGGTTGCATTAGGTAGTAAAAGTCCAGCCTTAACTTGTGGTTTTATCTTCCCTGTATCTTTTCGCTAGGTATGAAATTAATTTTCTCCATTGACATACATTTTTGAAATATGTGACTATGGAATCTACATATTATCATTAGGCATTTTTGTATTTTGGACTGGAGGCTTTAGCCGTGCATTCCAAACTCTATGTGGATAATCTGTCTATTCACGACATTGTCTCATTGTATGGACTATATTGTAACTTGCCATGCTTCCATATTATAATTAACTTTTGTAGTTTTATTTACTGATTCTTATATGCAGAATTTTGTGTGAATATTAGAATCCACCATAATTGGCATGATAAGAGTTGACGTGAAATATCTGAAGAAATCTGAAGATTATGTTTCCTATTACTGCTTGTCCAAAAATATTATTTAAAGTGCTTATGCTTTTAGGAAGGAGAACAGAGGAGATAATACATGTTTCTATAATGCAAGGACTGTTGGAATGCTTGCAGGGGAAGTTACCAGGCTCTATTTAATTTCCTGATAAATGAATCACCAGCATTCCTCAGTCCTCGATTTATTCCAGAAGACTGAATAAAAATGCTTTCAGGCTACATGTATCTCTCCTAAGGATCATGAAACACTATACAAAACACTTCAATCACTCCTTAATTAAACTTTCTAATAGCCCATATAAGCAAAGTAAGAGGATGAGATTTCAGTGGGAGGTAGGTGTTATGAAAGTCCCATCAGGTGTCTGTCTTGATCTCCAGACGCATAAATACCATTAATATCTGGTCTTAAGTGATTTAAAAGAACAAGTCTCATTGATTTTTTTCAATCACTTACGTACCCATGAAAACCCCACTCAGAATTGTTATGCTTGTTTTCTAGGTGAATAAGTGGATAAGCACAATGATTAAATTCAACATTAGTGATAGCTTCTGGAACCTAGAGCAATGGGGTTTTGGCCTGCAGCTGGGTTTGTAAATGCATTTACAATACAAATGCAGCTGAGACGGTCCCCCCAAGAATACATTTCCTTGGGACTTGCATATGGAATGTAGCCAGATTTGTATTTGGCATTGTTGCTGCATGGGGATGTATTTTTAAAATAGTTCAATATACTGCAAATGTGGTTTGAGTCCATTAGTCTCTGTTTTTTAACTTTATCTGGGGGGCGGGGATTCCCAAACCTTTTCAGAATAACATAACATTTGGAGAAAGTGTATCCTTTTACCCTACAGTGACAGACAGAAATCATCATCCTTCCTCTTAATACTTACATGTAGTTTCTCTGGTATATCCAGCCATTGCAGATGTAGTAAAGCGAGTCAGGAATGTCCTTAATGTGTATTTAATTTTTCTTAATGAAATTTAGCAGTTTGAACTATAAAGAAGCTATGTGCATAGGTGAGCAAACAGCAGATCTCTGTCAAGTGCTCCACAGATGAGCATTGAAACAAAGATAGCTGCTGAATAGCAGCCCTCAAAGTGTGAAGGTGTCTTACATGCTAGTGGACAGGTTCAAATTCATACTTAGTTTTCAGGTCTTCAGAAGTTAAAATGGAAAACTTAAACTGCTTTTGGCCTTGCTTCCAATGCATTTTACGGAACATAAATGAAAGTTTTTAGACTTGTTTTCTTGATTGCTTCCTGCAAAATCAAAATGATAAGGAGTAACTATCAACTTTATGCAATCAAATATCAGCATGAGATGGTGATAACCTTTAGCTAGCATACTTCACGATTAATGAAATGAAAGTATGAACTGTATGCCAAGTAAACTGACTGCTGAAATAAAACAAAATCTTTCTTTCAAGAAAATCTGTTACTTTTTGGCACTCCATTTGATACAGGACTGCATGTTCTGATTTTAAAATAGTATTCCAAACAGGAGCTTACGTGATGTCCATAAATTAGAGTTTATATCTGATATGTCACTACACACTGAGAAGTTTTTAAACACTAGAGTATTTCTAAAATATATTCCTACGTGGCAGAGGAATACTGTTCTTGAAACCTGTGTATGGCCAAGAAATGTGCAGACCATATATACCATACTTTTGTTCGCAGTGTAGGGTATTACACATTTCCTCCTTTCATATTTATGGATTTAAATAATAGTTATGCTTGAGATTGTGTTAATAGGCATTGTCTTTGTATAACTTGTTACCTTGCAATGATTGTTATGTGCAAGACAGATACTTTTATGTTCTGAAATATACATGGTTTAGACCACCAAGAAGCACATAAAGAATGTAAAGAAATAATGTTTTTATTGCACATGCATTACTGAACAACATTAAAGCAGGAAGACAAACTGGAGAGTGAACCACCCAAATTTATGTAAATTGAAGCCTGCAGTAGTCTTTTCCTTTTGTAACCTTCAACTCTATCAGCTTGGTTGGGTTGCAGCCAAATTCACGGGTGGCAAAAATGGCTGTGCTCCAGTGGAGCTGCATAGGGAATGTAGCCAGATCAGAACAACGGTGAATCTTACTTTCCTATTGAGATAAACTCTTTAATTAACTTATTGGGCTTTATAGTATTTGCCATTATATTGAGGTATCTCATACATGCCTATGAATATTAAACTTTACATGCACCATTGTTTTTTAGGAATTGTTCAGAGATTACATGCTTAACTGAATGTTCCAGTAGCCTCTTTTGGAAGAAACATCTATGAAGTGAGCCTAGCTTCAAAAAGCCAAATGTACTTGCTGCATATTTGTTATTTGTATATGGCACATTGTGCTTTGAAATTGCACATAGCTATAGAAGGTTTTCGCCACAGTCCTTTCCTGTCCTATTTCTTCATGTGGCAGTCTTAAATGAAAAAAATCTCAATCTGTCACAAAACTTGTTTCAAAGTTCATGTGACTAAAAAAGGATTTATGTGTAGTGTTATCACAGAATTGATACAAAATGTAGAAATAGAACATATTGCATAGTAATGCAAAAGGTTATCAAGCAATGAATGGATTGTGATCCAAATTAAGTACCTGTGTGGCGGCAGATTTTTATGAAGTTTTCTTTCTGCATTCTTACTAGCAGAGAAACAAAACCTCATGGTACTGTACTGGAATACACAGTGAATGTCAAAACATAAAAGAGTGGAATCTTATTTCTTACAAATATATTCCCCATCAAATGTTGGAGAAGAATAAAACTTGCATCAAAATAACCGTATTTTCTGGTAATGAGATTAGAATGTTAATTACATAATGCTAATATGTAGCATCAACTTTGGATTTTTTAAAAAATGAAATGACTAATGATTAGCCTATTAAGAAGGACCAGTGTTTCTTCTGAAGGACGTATAATCTTTTTTTCCTTAAAAGTATGTTTTGATATAGTTTATAATAAAACACTACAAAAGCAAAGATTACCACATAACATTTCATTCTTGTCAGGAAGGCATCTCCTGCAAATACTTACAAATGAGCCTCTTGCTTCTCAAGCCTTGACCAAAATGCATTATGCAGAAATCTGAAAACTATTCAGTACAATTTGCAAGCTGCAGAAAATTCAAAAGTCTTCAATGTCTAAGCGGAAATTAACTGTACAGCAGGGAGTTTTGGTAGATTCTCTGCGTTTTATCAGCCCATGTCGTGTTTAATCAAGACATGGCAAGCATCTCAGGATTATCCTTTGACAGCTAAGAGTTTTTGCACCAGGTTAATAATCCTCATTTTTTTCCCCCTTTTTTCCTCTTCATAAAAATCCAATAGGCTGTCAAATCTTTTATTACTTTTCTTGAAGGAGCCTTCTTTTTTGGATAGAGAGATCATATTGGCACTGATGCATTCTTCATGCATACTAACTGTGCCATGCAAACTGACTAGGTTCTACTATATAGCAGAAGCATTTAATGTAATAAAATTAATATCTCACAGCAGGTATAAAATAAATACCTGGTGTGAGGACCGCAGAAACTGTCCTCACAAGAAATCAATCAATATGGATTTGAACATACAGTAATGAAAGGAAAATTAAAACAACCGAAACTTGAGCAAGGAATAGTAAGAAATAATAACCAAATAATTGAAACAGTAATTATGTTTATTTATACTTGCTATCAAAGATGAATGATTATCATAAAGCAAGGAAAACCTGTAGTAAATCAAACACTAATAAAGTAAAACTATATTATACTTTAAAAATTAAAGCGGCCAAAAGAGAAGAGAAAAAGTCCTCTGCATACTAGAAATTGATCAAACCACTGAATTTTTCTGAGCAAGCACATGAAAGGTATGCAGATACCTTTCTCCCCTTCTTTATTCTTCTATATATATATTTTTAAAGTGCAACTTATCTGAAGAAGGCGATGTCCATAAATTCTTAAAAATCTCGAAGATAAAAACAACTGTATCAGTTAAATAGAGAATGTTCATCAGAGCTTGGACAAATCGTGATGCAGAGGATATGTGAGGAGAAAGCACTGAAGCAATCAAACCAGCTGCAGAAATATAAAAGAAAATGATAGCTTTAGTAAATGAATGCTAGTAATTATATTTCCATCACTTTGTATTATGTTATTTGTCTTCTTGGGATAAGATTTAATTTATTCAGAATCTGAACCATTATGATTTCTAGAACTTCGGCAAAGTAACTATTCAGAAGAACCCCTGAGGGAAAGAAAAAGCATATGTTCATGTTGTAATGGATCATATCATTAACCGAAATTTTTCTTGTGGGGTTTTTTTTTTTGGAAACTAAATTTTCAGGGATTTTGGAGTAAGCTGAACAGTGAGTTGGATAGATGCCTCAACCTGGGAAGTGAGGGAAGGTATGGAGCTCTGTAGTATCAGAAAAATAGTAGACGTAACAATAGTAAACAGAAAAATAACAGACATAGCAATAATAAACAAACATTCTGAATAGCAGCATTAAATTGTGTGGCTTTGAGAAATCAGCTATGAGTTGATTTTACCTTCAAATTAAATAACAGAAGTATAAACAGGAAAGTAGATGATTGGCATTTGTCTTGCTTTAAGATAAATATGTTCATTTATATAAATGAATATCCTATGTATCCACTTCCTGTAAACTGGGAAGTGTTAGTAAAGGAGACCATGCGTTCTCTTATGACATGACATTGTCACAGGATAACAGCATGTTAAAAGATCCTTTTTTTCTTCAAAACAATGTTTTGTACACTTTTTCCAATTGTTTCTGATTGGGGGGGAACTATAGAAAGGCTACATATGTTAAAACAGTCAGTGAGGGCATAGTAAATACAAACATTACACTCTATGGTAACATGATTCAGGAAAAAATAGTTAATATGCCATTATGTTATTTAGGGAATATGTGATTATTTTGTATATTTAGAATTTTTGTGATGATGATCAATCTAGATCCCAGCACTTTTGTGTGATAAGGGAAGAGAAGTACATCCATGGGCGAGAGGCAGATACAAAAATGTGGACACCTCTACAACCATTTTCAAGATGCTTTTGTGTTTTTGCTAATGTGATTAAGAAAAATCTGAGTAGAATATCAGCAGACTAAATATAAAGGTATTTGTGCTGAGGGATAAATAGTAGGATTTTCTACCAAATTTCCTTACCTGCCCTTTTCTTTCTACGCTGTAAATAATGCCATTTTCATAGGCATTTCCATATTTTCTTGTCCTTCCCTTTATCAGTATCTGGTTTCTTCCCAAAATTGCGCACATTCTCTTTTCCTTCACCTTTGAGCTGTACATATGACTGGATTCATGCTTATGTTTGGGGGAAAGTGATATATTGATGCAAACTTCACCTTCTGTATTATCTAGAGTAAGAATATGAAGGAAAAATGTCTAGTTAGCACAATTTTCTATTTGGTCCCATGAGTTTTCGTTCGGTTGATCATTTATTTCTTTATGGTCGTTGATGAGAGTAGTTAATCCTAAATGTAAAAAACAAAAAATATTATTGTCCTCTTCCTTGCCATTTTTGATAGTCCCAGTAACTTTGTGAAGAATTCTGTTGGGCAAGTAGAATTTTATATATATTTTCCAAAGATACTGTTAACATTACAGGTTATACATGATGATGAATCAGTCCCTTAATTAGTACAATGTCATAAATGCTTCCAAATGGAAAGTTTGATGATAGTTTTGCCTTCTCTCCTGCAGAATTTCACAGTTGTAATTATGGTTGGCAGTAGATGAAACTTCATAGATTTCTGTAGATTTATAAACTCTGCCCTAACAGTTCCATTTCCAGAAATTCCTGTAGATTTCTTTCATATTTTGTGCAGTACTTTGTAAATCTTTGATTGACTAAACGGCACATAAAAAATTTAGCCAAAGCAGTAATAGCAGATTCAGCTCTGACTCAAATAATTGCAGAAATTGATTTGGCTTAAAAACCATCAACTAAATTCAATTCCACCCCCTCTCTTCCATTCACTCTCCCACCCCCCGTGAAATTTAACAATAAAAAGGCTTTTAGAATTTAATTTTTTTTGCTTTTATCCTTGTGTCTTGTTTTTAACCTATCCAACCCTTGGGTGTAGCTGAAACAGAAAATGCACCATAATGGATGGAGATTTTAACAAAAAAGAAAAGGATGACCTATGCTGATGTAATGCTTTCTCTCATCTTTTGTATGAGTTTCCCCTTCAAGTTTGCTGAGCAAAGCTCTTTAATCATAACTTGCTTCTTAAACCAAGTTGGGCTTGAAGTTGGATATATTTCAAAATAATTTTAATAAATCTCAACAAATGCTACTTGCTGAATATTGTCTTTTTCATATGTGCTGTAGAATTTCTAAAGATGTAAATTCATTTATATGTAATCCTTATCAGTCTTTGAAGACAGTGCTCGTTATATCTGACAATTATTGTTTTGCAGAAAATTGGGCAAACACACTGGATCTCTTGAATGATTTATGATTCAATCCCACTTCATGAGTAAGCTTTGCCAACTGTTCTATTTCTCCCATGAAAGCTTTATATATATGGAGGTGTGGATATACACACACACACATGTATTAAATATATATATGAGGTTGTTCTTGTAAGTATACATACACAAAAATGTATATAAGTATATACTGTATTTCTTTTCATTCTGAAAGCTTCATACTGTTGAATTAGAGGAGCTTGAATAGAAATATATTGGGACACTAGTAATTCAGGATATTCCTTTTGAACAGGCAAAAGAGCTTTATTAAGGAGATAAAAATGTTGTGCTATAGCTTTCAAAAATGTTGTTCTGCGCTTCAAAGAAAAATACAGTTATCTAGCTACTACAAGATGAGAGTGAACTTGTGATGACAAGTGTGACAACATGCCATCATGTTGCTTACTGTAGCTCAAGTCAGTCTAGTCTTCCTTCTGCAGTGATTTTTCTATACTACTGCAATGCAAACGTACATCTGATAGTATTACTGTGTTATATTCTGGAAGAAATGAAATCTGCCAGCAGTCATTCCAATACCTACAACAAATTGCTTCATACTTGTGCAAATCTTTACAGGCTATAAAAAATTGACAGTTTCTGAAAGAGTGTTCTATAACGTTATGTCATACCTAATGTTTTGAATTGAGTATGCTTTTACAGCATGCAGTAATTCAGAAGCATACATTATTGGATCGTAGTAGTAAGAATGAGCCAAATTTTGTCATTTTTATCCACACTAAATAGAAAATAACTTGGGTTTAATGGGATTATTGGTGGACCAATGGAAGTTTCTAAGGAGGATCAGTAAAATTGCAAAGGAAGAGGCTGCAACACCAGTATGGTAATGACTGTTTCTGTTTCTAACAGTGATTAAAAATATTTTCCCTGAAATTTTGTATGATTAATCTTAGCCGAGTGTATGTGTATGTGTGTGTGTACTTTTTGACTTGTATTTAGGGTGTTAAAATACAGAGCTAGATAGATGGTGTGCTACTACTATAGTGTCAGAAATGCCCTAATAGACTGTCCAAAGAAAGTCTGTAGAACAGCCTTATGGCCAGGAGCTGAACGCATTAATTTCTATTCCAAAATAATTGGGCTTTAACCTTTGCCCTCCTTACTTTGCTCTTCCATTTGCGAAATAGGGCAGTACTATTAAACCGTTTGATAGGATTTTTCTTCAAATAAGTTAGATTATGCTCTAAGTGGCATCTCGCTTTCACAACATGTACATCCAGTAACACAGAAAAATGCAGTTTCATCTCGTCTCTGTGGCTGCATGGTGTTATGCAACATGACTTTTGGATAATTGTAAGAGGTGGTTGGGATTTCTTTCCCTTTTTTCATTTTATTAAGGAAAATAAATCCTTTTGATCAGTCTTGGGGAAGCAAAATACTGAGACTAATAGTATCAGAAAGGCTACATGGTTCTTTGTGTGTATGATATATAGTATTTCATAAATGCTTTAACTAACTGGCAACTTGAAGTACTAAAGCTTTGCACAAAAGCTGTTTGGAAAGGGATTCCTTACCCAGGCCTTGCTGTACGCATCACCGCGACAGCTACTGTATAGAAGGGGTTAACATCTGTTGTCCGTATGTCATTTTTTTTCCACTTCCATTTCTTATTTCCTACAAAAAGGAGTTATTTATTGTGTTTTCTTCTTTCATGCTAAAGGAAATTAACAAGGCACTTAAGATATTATTGTATGACCTTTGTATACTTGCAAAGTTGGAATAAGCTAAATAACATCACAATGGAATTAAACTTTTAAACCACTTGAAAGGTCATGGAGATCATGAAATGTGTACACATTTGAATCTTGTTTTGATGAATGAAAAGAAGATGATGTCTGTGACAGAACTGATTGTCATGGGGGAAAAAAAAAACAAAAGGAGAAAAATAGGGACAGTGGGACAGTTGACTGCCTAAAGGGCAGACATTGCTGAGCAATTCATCAGCAGCTGATTTATGAGAGTTCCAAGCTCAAAAAATACTGTATGGGTGCTTCAGAAATGGAGCTATTTTTTTCTTCATAATAAGTATGATATGGATTGTGGCAATGAAGACTTCCTACTCCCTCCTTCCATCTGTGTTCTACATCCATCTGTTATACTTTATCCCTGTTTAGATTGAAAATGTTCTGGATTTGTGGCAGTGTTTGTATTTACAAACCAACCAGTAGACTGAATGTGACAGAAGCTGTGAGACCTACTGCTATAATTACTTGGCAATAGGACCCCTGCTACAAGTAAGAAGCCATTTTTGTTTTGGAGTTACTAAATTATGGCATCTGATGCTTATCACATTACAGCTAAGAAAAAACCAGAGTTGCACTCTACTGTCCTTAGGACACATCACTTGTGAATAATAACCAATCATTCAAAGGATGGCTGGAAACAACTGGCATCTGAGTGAACAGAATGATAATACTGCCTAAAATACAAGACTCGAGCTAATCAATAAATAGATTTTTTTTTCCTTAGATGACAAAGCCAAACGTCTAATTGTTACTGTATATACAAGTGCTATAGTCTTTGCTGAGTCTTTAAATTGTTACAAACTTGATATGTACAGAATGGAAAAAAAAAAAAGGAAAATGAGTTATGCTAGTGCTGGAAGACCAAGAAGAGACTGCATCAAAAACCGATCTGCAGCATCACTGCACCTTATATGAAGAAGCAGTTCCGACAAAGAAGTAGCTACTTCCCTGCTGATCCTGTTGTCAGATGACAGAAGACTCTGGTATGAACATTTAAAAAAAAATCAACTGGAAAAGAGACTATAACTTCAGGAAAAAGATAAATACTTCTAATCTGTTTACTGAGGAATAAATGAAATTGTTCCTGTTCACTGGCGAGATGAAGCTTATTATTCTCTTAAAGGAGCTCCACTTATAAAAAATACTCAATATTTGCATCATAAATGAAGTGTTAATGTGTTTCTCACTTCATTTGAGCAATCACAAACTGTTAATTGCAGAGCATAATATTTATTTACTTATTTGAAAATCTGTGTTAATTTTATCATGACAAAATAAGCCATCTCCAGCCATGCTATTCATCTAATCTGAATGGTATGTGAAGTTAATTTCCAGTGGGCTGTATGTGAAGCACATTTATTCCCCTCTGACAATCTGCATTCAGCACAGCATTTCCACCACCATCACTTCTACCAAAAGTAACGCCTTTTGATAAATTAATAGTTGAGATGCACTTAGTCTATTTTTTATAACAAAAATCCACAACAGCATATAAAAATGTAAATGTTTCAGACAATTTAAAATTTTTGGATAGCTTCCCTTCAAATCAGAGCATAAAAAGAATGCGTCTTATGAAAAGGGGACAAAACATTGAGAGATTCAGAATTTTATATGAATGAAACTTCATTTTGTGTTTCTGTAGTAACAAATGGCACTGATAGTGCTAGAATAGCTGGAAACAGTTACTCTAGTCTTTGAGTGCAGGAAATGTGCAGCCTTGGGGATACTGGTCCACCTTGGGTTCTACTATAAGAAATAAACAGCAGTCTCAGGGATAAGACTGTACCCTAAATTCCGTTAAAAACTGACTGCCAGAGGAGATCAGTATAGGGATCATCTCTGCACTTAAAAGTGCTGACCATTGCTGGAACTGGACTAATAAAGAGTACTTCATCAGGAACTTGGTAGCTTTCACTTGTTCTGCCAGTATCTGTTTCATACCATTTCACAACCATAATTCCATTGCATTTTTTTTTTTCTTCTACAAATAAAGTTCTAATTATTGCAGTACTTTATTCTGGTCTTTCCCCTACCTCTCTCATTCATTTCTTCCTTAGTTTATTTTGTTCTACTTCCATGCATCTTAGTCATTTCTATGCCTCTGAAAGTGTTCTACTTTCCAAGCTGATCTGCAAAAAAGCATCTTTAAGATACACCCATTTCGAAGATACATGCTGATTAATGTGAATGGGTGTTGTGACCACAGCTTAAATTCCAAGTAGCAACATACAGATCTTAACTATTTTCTGTTCTGTATAAGAACTATGTGATTCTGGAACACCTCAGTTTGAGCTTCAGTAGCATACAGGATTTGTCTTTTAATAACTTTGTGTAGGAGAACTACAGTACCCCAACCGTCTGCTTATGCTGAACTCTCTGAAGCAGCCAATTTTGTCTTCCAGAACATGGCTGCTGCACATGCTGGGTGCTGATTGCAAGTATTATCTTAAGAGAATCACTTTGTAATATTTAAGAAAATTACTCTTCTTTTAGAGGCCTTTTTTTGTGCTTTTGTACTCCTGCTGGCTTCATCGCACTAGGAGGTAACTGACAAATAGCATCATTCAATTCCATGGCTGCCTTTGCTGCTGCATTGTGTTTATCAAACAAATTGGGGGAAGAAGAGGACTAAGAAAAATCAACAACCTGCAGCTTCTCAGGAAAAAAAGAATGTCTAGAGCAAAGAATGTAACTTGGCAACAAAAAAGAAAACCTGTACTATAGTGGAACCAGAGTGGTTTGTCTGTGCAACAAGATAGCAGCAGTGTTTGAGAAGGACCTGAACCAAAGATTCATAGCCTTTGGACACCCTAATGTCCTGCTTTACAAAGAACTCATGAAAAAGCGAACACAGGTAGGAGCCCTGAAAGAAAGAGTGTAACCAGAGTATCTGCTATTGGGTGTTTTTCCTTACATTTTGTATTAGTAGGTACATGATATGAAAGTTCAATAATGAGTGTGCTAAACAGCCAATATTAGAAGTCTTTGAGATCTAGCGGGTTTATGTGCAAACAACCTGAACTCACCTTACATTCCTGAGTACCTGCTGCTATGCCAAACTAAATCCTTTTTAAGCCTGATCTTCTTTCTTCACTGCTATTCCTTATAATACATTATACCATATATATACATAATACCATAATCTCTGCTCTGCAACAAGAGCACAGATGTAAAGAGCTATTTCACTCAACTAATATAACGCAAACTATTATAAATGAAATAATTGTCAGCTTCCAAAATACTTTATTTTCTCATTATGCTCCTGTGTTCCTATCTTTTTTCTCATTAAAGACAACAAAGTAGTTTTGCTCAGATTCCCTTTTATTTCTAGATTAACCCTTCTGTCTGTCAAGCACAGGCCATAGTGCTGTTTAGGATCCTAAAACTGCAACTGTACTTAAACACCAAAAACATGAATCCAATTAGCTGCATGAAAGAAGCAGGCAAAATATGTCCCATGAGATAAGGTTTGCGCAGAGAGGGAATATGTTTTCTTAGACCAATTGCTGTAGCTGTAAAATATTTCTACTCCTTTTCAGATGTACTCCTCCTCTCAGCTGCCAGGTCAAGGTATTAAAAAAAAGGAATGCAGGAAATAAATCTATATTTTGGAAAATCCGAAGTACATTTAAATAAGGAGCAGAGAAATGTAAGTACATATAAATAAGAAGCAGAGAAATGTTATAAAAAATGCTGCTGTTGTAACTACTGCCTCCTCTTTTATCCCAATATCTCCCTGGTTCTTCCATTCATATTGAAGATGGTCATACACAGTTTTCATACAACACTAGTAGCACAGTCTGCTCAGAGATCAAGAAATCATGCTCTGTATCGTAGTCTGATCTTTCATGGTTTATAGAAATCTTTTTAATTGAGCTATACTTCAGTGATTAATTCATTTATCCTCCCCTTCACAGCAGCTGCTGCTGCTGTAACATATGGTTTGCCTGTCTGCCTTTTGCTATACATATTTGCTTTCCAGTTCCCCTGAAGATTTCAGAATGAATTCAGTACTGCATGGCAAAATACTCCTTTATCCCAACATGAAATATCTCATGATTTATAGTGTATAGTTCGCTTGTATATAGGTGTTTTACACCCTGAAGGAGTGAGAAATGGTTTTGGTACAATAGAATTAAGCTATGTATGTGAGGTTTTCCATTGCTTTTCTCTTAGCTTCTCTACGACTGATATATTTATAGAAACTTTGCATAGATATTTCTTACTCTAGCTAGTGATTTTGCTAAAGGATTTTACCAGCAGTTTTATTTGTTTCTATGACCTGATTATTCTGGGAGTTCTGAATCTGCTCCTCAACATTTCTACATGGCTTCAGTACTGATGATGGTTTTCTTCTGCTTTTTTTCACATCTGCCAAAAGAATACTGTGCTACTCAGTTCTAATGGATTGACAGGAGCGTACATGTTTCTTCATTCTTAAAGGTGACGGAAGGATAGACGAACAGCTGTTTATAGGCTTCATGTTTGCTTCCTATGTTTTGAGGTTTCTGTCATCTTTCAGCAGCTTCAAATAAGTTTTCTTCCTAAGATTAAGTCTTAAAGAAGAAAAAGTATGTGGAAATTAAACTTACTGGTATGTTTAGTCCATAACCACAGCTGGATGGAAACAAAACTATTAGTTATTTCCACTCAACTTTATAGTTTGATGTTTTCCTGGTTTTTTCCTTTGTTTTTTTTTCTCTTTGACTCCCCCAGTAAAGTCAATTAAACAATGAGAAAGCCCACAAAAATGGAAAAAGATTAGGCATAGTCGTAGATATAGATTTTTTCCCTCTAAACAATACTTTATCAGGTGATAACAGAAAAAAAAAAACAAACTTGAATTTGCAAAAACTATGTTATGAGAGCCACGTTCTCCCTCATTGCACAGTCACACCTCAGGCATATTCAGGCTTGCAAATTGCATATGCTGAGATTTGCAGTCCACTAGAAATAGATGTTCCAGACTGACAAGGAGGAATTCCTGTATATTCGCAGCTGTTTTATACCTATTTGTAGGGAAATGTTATATAATGTCAAGCTGACAATTACAAAACTTTTATCCCTCTCTATTTTAACTCATGAGTCCTCTCCTTTTTTCTTTTTTCTATATAGCTTAATAAAGAAATAAAAAGTCATCAGTTCAATTTAATTTAGACCTCCATTATTGTTATATATGTAAATTCTTCTGTTACAAGATGCGGTTGTGTTTCCATTACTGAAATCGCAAATTGCTTTTAGTCAGAAAGATAATCAACAACCTATACTAGTGGAACAGGATGTAAAAGTAAGATTGGAGCAATGAAGAAAGCAGAAGCTGTTGGTGGAGGAATGCAAAAAAAGACAATGCCAAATTGATCCCCGGATCTAAATGCCCCTAACTAAGGAAGACACTTCATCTGCAGTCAGCAACACTGAAGCAGGCATTTTTTAAGGAGCATGTCAGGTTCTGAGGAGAACTTATTCATTAGGTGCTTTTGTAGACAGAGGAAAATAATGTCTTCAGAATCAACCAGATAGAAAGAATTTCACCTACAATTACATTTATGCTAGTAAATTATAAAGGTTCAGGAAGCACAGGAACATAACTGTTAAATTGTTAGAACAGTATCTATTATGTTTTGGACTAGACAAACTCCCTCTCTCCCAGTTCTCGGGCATGTTTTGGGAGTTTGCATAAATTTGAATATGTTCCCAATAGGAAATCTACATGGGAGTATCCTATTTTTGGGAACTGAGAAAGTCTAGCAGCACAAATGCAGATAATTATAAGCCATTTCCTTTTCATGCCAGAGGGTGGTTCTGGATAAATTTAATGAAATGTGCTAGCATACATGTAGTTTACAGGGCTGATTCTAAATGGTAAAAATGAGGAAAAAAAATGAGAAAAAGACCATTATATCTTTTGAGTTCTATAATTGGTAAGATAAGTGGACATAACCACTTGAAGCTAGATCCTCTGGTGACCAAGTTTTACCCAAATGTGGGAGTAGTCCTGATATTTCATAAAGTCAGGGTAGTAGATGACTGTCGTAGAAATACTGATAGATATTTAATTACGGCAACATTAAAGGATACTTTCAAGCCTATATTTAACCTTTGTTCAATTTTAAAGACCAGAACAAAAATGAAGTATTCAGAATGGTATGTGCCAGTAGTTATTCTGTGTTACAGCACTGACAAGAATCTCAGTGACAAAAGTGAAATCCAATGGTTATGAGATCTTTTTATAAATTATCACTGAAATACAAAGAAAATGGGACAGTGAAGTTAAGACTACTTCAGTGAAGGCTATAGAGTATATGACAACTGCCCAGTTACTGAAATGTAGGATTCCTTAAGATCTGGCCTTAGGTTCTACACGAAGCAAAAAATATATTGATACAGCTAGAAATCTAACATTCTTGTGTTCTCTAGATTTTTTTTTACATAGTATAACTTTGTGTATAACAAATAATTTTAAAATTAATTTTAAAAGAATGTTGGGATGGCACAAAATGTTCCGTAGCAACAATCATGAACCATGAAAGCCGGAAAAGTGATGTTTTAGCTATAAAGTCAAACATAGTATTGCAATTTTATTCTTAAAGTTTCTGGGACTTTGTAGTGAAGTTGAAGATTGAGAGAACCTAATCCTTTGTATAATCATTTTTCACTGGGGAACTTGTGGAGGGTTTTTTTGTGTTTTCATGCAAAAATACCAAGGAGGAATACTAGTATATGTGTAAATGCACCTATAAAAACACCTTGTAAATTGTCTACGGTAATACGTAAAATAAATCAAACTTAATACCCCACAAATGTTTACTTTGTGTAATCCTATGGAGTATTATGAAATGGATGTAAATTGTTACAGTAGTTCTATAAATCCTCTTCAGCATGTCTATATAGAGTAACAGGTGTAAAGACTATCAAATCCTCTTGTTATAAATGTAACAGTTGTGTGAACCTAATGCCTTCTATGTAATGTCAGTTATTAGCTGATAGCTAGCATTAGTGTGAGCTGGACTGGGCACCCATGGCCAGGCATCTAATACTTCTTGCTATTCTGTTGGACATGCGGTTCCTCAACAGAGCTCACAACTAGTACAAAAGTAGCGAAGCATCTGCAGGTTCATTGTCGGTCTGATACTCCTGATACTCTACTACTTTGTATATATCCACTTCTGGTTTTGCAGCAGTCATACAAGGCTACTGTTTATCACTCTTTTCATTTCATTCCTTAATTTATTCGATCTAGTGGGGAAGCTATTCATTGTAGAAATTTGATTCCATTTTGGGACTACTCTTGTGGATCAAGTTTCTAGCTCCACCAAGCTTAGGCAGTTTGGTTCCTGCCCAATTCCTTCCATCATGTGAATGTGATAAAGGCAGTAACGCAGGCTTCAGTACCCAGCTGTTTAAAATTAGAGGAAATCATCTTGCCAGTAAAAGATTCTCTCACTGAGCAACTGCCCTGTAGCTCTGCTGAGGAAAGATCCTGATCTTGTATGTACCTGCCAACTTCACTGTAGGGGTTAAGATTGTAAGTAGGGAAGGAGCTCTCAGTTCCCTCCAATTGGAGAATTGAGAGGGGAACCTCACTTGCCTGCAGATGAAGTGTCTCATGTTGATGCTTGTGAGTAAAAATTTTAGTACCTAGACTTACTTTTTAGGAATAAGGTAGGCATTTAAAAGCTTAGGCCTTACTGAAAAGTGAGTTGGGCTTTAGCTCTGAATTGTCTAAACTGATTTTGAAAAATTAACCACTATGTAGGAGTTTACTAGTCAGTGCTCATTTAGCAGCAGCTGTAGTATAGTCACATGTACAATAGTGGTAGCAGTAATACTGTGCTTTCAGAAAACGGATCCAACCAGGTAAATAAAGAACTACTGATAAAATTTTGGATCTTCCAAAATTAAGCCTAATTCAAGATATATTAAGCTAGATTTACTAAATAGTGTTAAGGGCCACTGGAGTTTGAATTTTGCTAAAAAATTGTTTAGGTATCTGAAATACACTGTACAGTTGATGTAAAGGCCTGTTAATAGCACTATTTTGAGATGTAGCAGCTGAAGAACTTCTGTGAGCTGTGTGTTTTTATTATTAAATAATTTTGCTATTTTTGCTCTATTTGCAAGAAAGAAATTAACAGCACATGCCAGACTAGCTTTATTTCTATCCTGAATAGATAAGCAGTGCAGTACATAATAAATCGCTTAAATTATGTAGTTACAAAAAGAACATAATTTCCTTGTTTTTGGATAATACATTATAATGAATTCCACAACAGCATATTGTGTGTTCATGTATCTCCAAGTAACATTTTTCTATCCTCTGTAAAGCATGTGTTACTGTAAGATTAAAAATATATAAATTATATTAAAGATTTTGAAAACCAAGACAGCAGACTTTGATTGGTGATCTGTCATGAGGAAAGTAAAGAAGGACAGTAACATCTGGTGGAAGCTATTTTATGATTTAGTTTGACAGGTATCTGTAGGTGGATATCTGAACTGATAAAGCGGAAACAGGGCAGCCTATAAATTATTGACTGACAGATGCAACACGTACATGTACTAGACTAATAGGACCTCATTCGAAAATCAACAGAAAAACTTCATTTTGTTTTAACTATTTTGTTTGTTTAGAGGTTTCTTTTTGCTTGGTTTGGGTCAAGTGCACATCCCAAGTCTGATCACCATATCATGGTAAATGCAACTCTTTCCCCTGAACCATCAGTGTAAATCATACAGAATTCAGGGGTGTTTTTTTTCCAGAGATATCAATGTACTCCATGTGCAAATAATTTTCTTGCACAGTTCCATTAACTTTCTTCTTTCTGGACATTACCAGTTGAGAAGAACTTGCACTATGAAAGTAACTTTCTCATTTGATCCTTGCTGGGAGTCAGGTATTGATAGGAGTAAAGAGCACCAACATCCATCATGACTTACTTTTCAAACAAATAAATATATTGCTTAAAACCTTTCTTTGAATATTATTTAAACAATGTATCTCAGCAGTATCTTGTAATAGTGACTTCTTCTGGACAATTATAAGTAACTCGAGAAGTGCTTGTGAATGGAATAAACAGTTAAATTTTATCAAGGAGATTGCTGTCATGTTTATTTGCTTTTTAGTCCAACATAGGGTAAGCAGAATTACTGATTCCATTTCTTGATAATAGTCTAATCTAGCATTATCTTATGTATTTCTGGTTTTTACCATCAAAACACAGGGCCTGACCTGCATGATCATCTCTTCTTTCTGCTTCAGAAGCTCCCATGCTTCTTGCAATTTTCACTTTTGTGTTGTTTCTATTTGCTGTATTTTTGTCAGAAAATTATTCAGTTTTTAATATATCAATGTAATACCAGAATTTTTTTTTTTTACAATTTTTAACTTTTAATTTTTAGTTAAAAAAAGTAGACTGTTATGTCATGTTCTTGACTTGTCTTCTGTAACAGGAAATGAAAGCTGAAAGCAACTGTGCCACTAGGGAAGCACAGATGAATACGTCAGGGCCAAGTTCAATGGAATAAAACTAAAATGCATTTTTGTCAGTTTTTAAAGCTTGCTTGCTGTAGTTGCTTGCTTTCAATTATGCAGCAGCAGTGACTGGGCTCCATTTCTATTCGTATTTCTGTTTTTAAGAAATGAAGCTCTAAACAGCATACATCTTCACCAAAATATGAAAAGGAGCTAGCTGCTGCTGAACTGTTATTACCACAGGTGAGAACACAGCTGGGGAGGATCAAGGGAGGCAGAGGAACAGAAGACTATCAGTAACATTACATGTTTTCAAATGTTATTTTGAATTATTTATACATAGAATAACTAAACAGAAAAATTATAATAAGAGTGTGCTTTACACTTTCCTGTTTCCAAAATCAATATAGCCTAGGCTGAGGAAAATCTATAGTTCACATGTACTTTAATTGTTTAGGGTCTACCTTACTTTCATTTAAACAAAAAAGAATTTTGTCATTAATTTCAGTGGGTTTTCACAGCTCCTGATGTATAATATAAGCAAGAAGAACTATGAATATACTGCATTTTAAAGGCAGAAATCTTTTCAGAAAACAATTTAAGAAAACAAACAGAAGTATGCTATCTGAAGGTAGAAACTGTTGAAAAATGCAAACCTTAGGTATAGCATCACGTGGCACATACTATAAACACTGGTTTAAGTTTTACAGCAGACTGCTTCCCTTTAATAGCTGGCTGAAAGATGCCTCTAGTATTGGGATGAATCATAAGTTATGAATCGGAACCTCTTATAACAAAAACAAAAGAAAAAGTGCTAGTTTACGCATATGATATGGCTTTCTTCTTTTTATGCTTAGTGGTGCCCACCTGAATCATGACAGCAAAGACAACACTGGTGTTCCTGTGGTTAGACCGAAATGAGAACTTTCATCAGCTGCAAAGAAGTCAGTTTTGAGTACATACTACTGTTGTTACCCTACTATTTGGTTCTGGATTCCAGCATTGTCTTGAAAGTAAGGAATGAGTATTATTGAAGGGTTTGGATTATGTGACCCTGAGGTTGTTTGCATGGATGTTGTTTCTATTAACACAATAAATAGAATAGCTAAAAATTCTGATCCTCCCCCCCTTAATTTGAATTGCACATTTTTCTAACAACTCTTTTTTTTAATACAATTCGGCAAATTTTTTTTTTTTTTCCACAAAGCTCTACACCAAATGGTCTTGTCCATAGTGGGTATATTCTGTTCTTTGGCACTAGTGATACTGACAGTCACTCTGCAGATGGTATACTGCTCCAAGACGGTCTATGATTAAATCTGTTACAAACTTTATTGAATGATACCAAGCTTAATTCCTTGCAATATTGTTGCAACTTTGTGTTAACTCTGTGGTGTCTGCCCACAATGATTATTCCATGGAAAGCAGATTCTTAGGCTACTTGGTCTTCTGTCAGAATGATCCTGGCTTTTGCAGGCTATCACAAGGCCGGTAACCTTTGCCAGTGAATGAGTCACAAAAAGATAAAGCAGAACCTGATGCTCCTGCCTTTTCATACAGAAAGGGATGGCGCGATACGTTGTTTAAAAAACTGTCAGCAGCTGACACCACTTCGAACAAAAGTCCTGTCATCATTAACAGTACTGAGATAGAATTGGTATTAGCAATACTGAGACAGATCTGTAATATATTCTTATTGCACATGGAATCCAAATTAAGCACTAAACTTCTCAAAATGGACACTTCTTGTGCTTTGAAGCATTCAGTGTATTGCCCCACATTTTATAGTGTGTATCTAATTTTCTTACAGATGCAGACTTGCTAAGTTTTCAAGAGTACTTTCTGTTTGCTTTTCAGATCAAGTGAAATTTGTATACAAAACCATGTCCCTTCTTGTCAATTTCTCCAGCAACAGATTTTCTCTGTCTGTGATTTCTGTGGCTCTGTAACTATTTTAACAGAAATGTCTTCAAGTAAATATGCAGGTTTGAAAAGCAATTGAAGTTTGAATTTTAATCGTGGTTTGTCCCATTACTTTGAACTCAGAAAAAATATTTGCCCCACATTGTAATTATAGCTGAGGTAGACAGATGTAGCAAGAGTATGTCCCTTTCTTGGGCAAATAAAAACTGCTATACTTCTACTGTGAATTGTATTCTAGCATTGTTTTGAATATTTGCATCTCTGAATAAATATTCATGACAGCAAATCATTTCAACTGTCTTTGGATAATTCAAATACAGCAATGAAGGGATTATGTTAGTTTTAAACATGATTGATTGAAATCAATTTCATTTGATGTAGTTTTTAATAGTAATTCCATAAAAACTGTTGTTATCAATAACGCTTAATAGTGGCATGCATAGGTGCATATGTGGACAAGAGATGAATAAAACAGATCGCAGTAAAACAACTACAGATCTGAAGTGATTCTTAAAAAACATTGTTACAGCAACAAGGTTGCTCTTGGCAGATGAAATGCATTTGTGAAATTGTATGTAGGGTAAGGTATGCAGCTGCACTGAAGCTAAGGACTGACAGTTGTAATTGTATAAAAAAGAAAATAAAGGTAATAAAAAAATTTGAGAAGAGGGAAAAATAGATGCAGAAAAACCCTTCATTTCTTATGATGAGAAGTCTGATATTTGTAGATGTTTCCCTCACTCCCCTTGATACAAAACTAAATCTCAGGAGTAGTTTTGAATACAGTTTACAGTTTCCTGATGAAAAAAGCTTTCTGGCTTCTCATAGCAGCTAATCTGCTTTTTTTTTAAAAAAAAAAAGAACAAAAACACAACAAATATGGATGTTGTCTTAATTATTTTTACACTTAAGGCAAACCACAGATTTAGATTTTTTTTTTCCCCCACACTGTGTATGTGTGCACGTACAGTAGTGGATTTTAGATACAGTGTTCTTAAGCACCTGGCTTTGAACATTTTTGGCCTTCAGCGAACAGAAACAAGAAAGCAATTTTGCCTCTGCAGTTTTACTCAAACTTAGGTGTATTTTTAGGCTATTTCACAATGAGTAACACACTTTCCTTTCAGACGTTTACCGGTTGGGGACTGGAACCCACGGGTTTGCAACGAATGGACAAATGCTCTGAGAAACCCAGGGGCTTGCAGTACGTGTGCTGCTGCTGCCGCCGCTGCCAGAGCGCTTGCTGCTGCCCCCGGCGGCAGGCCGCTCGGCGCTGGTGGAGCCCCAGCTCCTCGGGAATGCTGGGAATGTTGAGTCAGGGACTGGCAGCCCAGCCAGCCAGGCTCGCAGCTGACTGAGGGAGACTCGCTGAGGGACAGAGAGAAGGACAGGAGCACACAAGGCTCCCCCGACTGCAGCAGGTTCCCTCTCTTCCTCCCCGCGGAGGTGTTCGGCTGCTCTGGCTCTCCCTGCTGCCTCCTTCCTCCGCGCCACTGAGATGTCAGCTAAGCGTGATGTTGTAAAATCCACGCGAGGACGAAAGGCAGATGCAATCATTTGAAAGGTGAGAAGCTTAAATAAGAATATGGCTGTAATACATGGCTGCAAATTTATTGTGATTGAGGAAATGGCTATATATTGCTTTCTGCAGCTGTCTGGTAGCTGAAACTGGACATGAATTTGCAGAACAGGCTTTTTATATTGCTTTAGAAATACATTGCAATAAATGGGACCAAGTGCACATCTTATTCTGGTAACAGAGTGCCTCTCCCTACAGAATCGTCAACCAGAAACCTCTCTTGCAATTTCTATTAAAAGCAGCCATAGGAGCCTCATTTTTTGTGTCCAGTGTTTAAAAATATTATTGTTGTTGTTGAAGTTTTCTAGAATAGAATTGATGAGCCTTGGAAATTCCTAGCGTTATACCTAAATACTGGATAATGTTTGGTGTTTTGAAAATCGTGTCAGGAAAAATGTGAGATTTCTGTTCCTTTCAAGTGGCTGGCAAATGGAAACCAGAAACTAACATGGTATTACTGTGCAGTTATATAAATAATTAATACTTACTGGGGTCTCTCATTTATGATGCTGTGTGATTTTTTTTTTTTTTTTTTTAAGCGATCCTTTTAGGTTGGACAAGAGTGATGCATGTGATAAAATCCATGCATACATTCATCAAGGATACACGTATGTTTTTCTGAGAGCACTACAGTAGTAATGTGATGAAGAAGGAATATATATACATTTTTTTTGTTATTAGTGTGTGATTTGATTTCTAGGTGGCTACCTGCTAAGCCTTGTGATGGATGGATGGGAATCTACTCCCTTAGCGGCGAATTGCTTTTTCCTTTTTGATGGACACACCAACCAACCACTTGCATTAGCAGTTACAAGCTCGTTGCAAATAAGCACAGCCAGTAAGTGCAGTCGAGAGGAGGGCAAAACCTACTTGTCAGGGTTAGTTTTCTGCTTGGCTTTTTAAATCAGTGGTTTCACTTAACTATTTGTTTGTTTGGGATTTGTTTTTATTTCCGATTTCCGTGCCCCCGCGCCCCAGGTGCATGTTCAGGGCGGCCAGCTCGTACGCAAGCCCTCCCCGGCAGCTCCGCCGAGAGCAGGCCCTTCTCCGGCTCCCTCCTTCTTAGACACGCGGGGAAGGGGGCAAGGAGAGTTTACCCCCCCCCCCCCCCTCACCCACCCCCCCCCACACTTTCAGTCTTCTCGGACGAA